>ERZ827512.113-NODE-113-length-126045-cov-7.986777_pt1 | contig 126045 bp, 111 predicted proteins | sample MGYA00519916_ERZ827512 | MGnify/ENA primary metagenome ERZ827512 (study PRJEB31778, sample SAMEA3449335) | human gut metagenome | biome: human gut; feature: human-associated habitat; material: faeces | place: United Kingdom | collected 2010/2012 ...
TTTTTATTAAATTTATTTCATTTACTAATATAATTTCTTATACAAATTACTATTTGTCTTTCAGTTCCTATTATATCATTTTATTTACTTAAAATATTAAAATGTTGGTTAATTTTACTAAAATCATGTTATACTAATTTTAGTTAGCAGTTGTTACCACCTACAAATTGTTGCTTTTAATGGTTGTTTTACCAGAACCTTAAGGGCTCCATAAGATAAAATCGTCGCACCAATGTGACGTTAATGATTAAATCAATCTGAAAAGATTGATTTTTTTTGTGCGTTATTGCAAAGAAAGGTGTGATGTGATATGATTAAAATAACTAAAAAGAAAATCAATATGAGTGATGAACTCAAAACCAAAATTAATTGGTCTTGCAAATTTAATAACAGACCCTATCAGATTATTGAGGGTCACCTATGCTTAATTAAAGTAAAAAATAGATTTCATTATCTTGGATATTTTGAAGATGAACGAGCAATTGGAACTAAAATTGAATATTTAAAATTATAAAATACTACACTTAAAAAATATATACCAATTGAAAATGACAAAGACAATGCAATCTAAGCATTGTCTTTTAACTTTATTCACTCATATAATTTTTAATTTCGTCTAACTTTTCTTCAGAAAGTTCAACTCCACCTTTAAAATTAATAGCACCTGGCCAATCTATATCTTTCCATTCAATATCAAATAATTTTATATCGTTGTCATATCTAGGAAACGCATGATAATGAACAAAATAATCTCTCATCATCATAATAATATAATTGAATTTTACTGCACCAAATTTCTTAGTACAAACATCCTCATACCATTTGATAACTTTTGGAAATTCAGCACCTTCTTCTGGAAGCATATTTGCAACTGAAGGAGTTTCTCTTTTTAAAAGAATAACAGCATCACCTAATGTTGCTTGTTTTCCTCTAATACAAATAATCCAATGTTCAAATTCTTTTATACATCTTGTTTCTGGTTTAAATTTACTCATAAATTCTAAATTACTCATCACTATATTTCTCCTTTAAAAATTTTTACTTATTATAATTCCATTATTATTTAGATAGTTTTTAATGTTATTAAAAGCCATGGTTTGCTTTAATCCTAATAATAACTTATATGTATTTCCCCCACCAATAAATAAAGCTGTATACTCTTCTAAATTTTCAGATGCAAGCTCTTCAAAAGTTCTAACCATTCTAATGCTAGGAACATCCACATTTCTTAACTCTTCTTTTATTCATTCGTAACATTCATCATAAGGGTGCTCTATTTCATCCATTGCTAAAGGAATATATAAAATTGGTTTAGTATGGTCTATTATTTCATTGAGACGTTGATTAGCCTGAGTGTTTTATTCACCATCTCCACCACCACAAAGTATTAGTTGCATATATCATTCTCTTTTTTAAATTTTTTGTTAGTTATAAATATCCACTGACAATATACCAATTGTTCCTAAAAAAGAACTGTTGTTTATTAAATAAATCCAAGCACTATAATTATTGCTGTTATAATTTCTAGAACTAAGCAAATTACTTCTGATGTTGTTTTGCCATTTTTCTTCAATGAAGTGATACTAAGGAACATATTTACCATTAATATTATAATACTCATATAGCTGACATAACCATCTAAACTGTTTGTAATAGTACTAACCAAGTTATAAATTATAATTAATACATTTGCTACAGATAATTTTTTATTAGCTTGAATGTTATTTTGGTTGTTATATTGTGTACTATTTTGCATATCGTTTGGGTTATTGTACTGCATGTTATTTTGGTTGTTATATTGTGTACTGTTTTGCATACTGTTTAGATTATTGTATTGTACATTATTTTGTGAATTGTTTTCTATGTTATTCTGCGAATTGTTCATTTTTTCTACCTCACTTTTATCTTATAATTTAATTATAGCACGATTGAAAAAATAAAGATAGTATCATTTGGAATAACTTTTAGAGTTAGACTTAGATACTATCTTTATAAAACACTTATATTCTTTAACTATCTATTTTTAATCTCTTCTTTAATGAATTTTATAAAGTCATCGATTGATAAAGAATTCATTTCTTCCCTATTATATTTACGATAACTTATGATATTATTATCTTTTTCGTTATCACCAATGACTAGAGTGTATGGATTTTTCATAAGATTACTTTGTCTTAATTTTTTACCCATCGATTCTTTAGAATCATCGTATGATACTCTTATATCTTCATTGTTTAGGAGATTAAATATTTTTTTGCAATATTCATCATGATACTTCATATTAACTGGAACAATATTTACTTGAACTGGAGATAACCAAACTGGTAAAACTCCTTTAAATTGTTCAAGAATTAGAGCGATAAATCTTTCATAAGAACCTAGAACTGCTCTATGAACCATAACAGGATGAACTTTTTTTCCGTATTCGTCAATGTAGTTTAAGTCAAATCTTTTAGGTAAGGCAAAATCTAGTTGAACAGTTGGTATTTGGATATCTCTTCCTAAAGCATCTTTAAACATGAAGTCTAATTTTGGGCCATATAAGGCAGCTTCACCTTCACATCTTATGGCATTTAAATGTAATTCATCAGATACTTCTTGAAGCATCTTTTCACAGATATCCCAGTCAGCATTATCGCCAATATATTTTTCAGGATGTGAATAGTCTCTTACAGATAGTGAAACCCAAACATCATTCCATAGATTCATTCTAGAATAAAAGTCTCTGATTAGGTTACAAATATTAATTACTTCATCTTTTACTTGGTCTACTCTACAGAATGAATGACCGTCTTCAACAGTAATAGCATAAACTCGCGATAAACTGTTTCCGACTGCTCCTGGTAGTTCGGCTCTATATTGTTTATCGGACTCCATATATCTTATTGGTAAGTCTTTATAACTTCTTAGTTTTGATGCAAATATTTGAGTATGATGCGGACACTGAACTGGTTTTAAGACAAAGTTATGGTCTTTAGGTGATGAGACTCTAAATAGTTCATCATTAAATTTCTTAGCATGACCGGATACTTCAAATAAAGAAATATCGGCAAGAGCTGGACAACTTACCTTTTGAAAACCATATTTGCGACAGATTTTTTCTATTTCTTTTTGTAACTCATCTTTTATAATAGTTCCTCTTGGAGTATATAAAGGTAGTCCTCCACCAACATAATCTGAAAAACAGAATAAATCTAAATCCTTACCTATTTTACGATGATCACGAGATTTTGCCTCTTCTAAAAATTCTAGATACTTGTTTAACTCTTCCATACTTGAAAAGGCTTTACCAGAAATCCTAGAAATCATTTCATTATTGGAGTTACCATCTAAATAGACTCCTGATATTCTTAATAGTTTTACATAACAATTTTTATCAAGACTGTTTATTTCTTGTTCTAAAGATGAAAAGTCATTTTCACTGATCTTTTTATTTGACTTAAATTCATAATAGAATTCAGTTTCATCAAAATATTTTTTATCAAGACTTAGGTCTTTTAAATTATTTTTTAATACTTGTTCTAATAGTAGAACAGCTTTTTCATTTAACATATTTTTTCCTTCTTTCTATTTTCTTGTTTTTGAAAAGGAGTAATTCGTGTTAGTTTCCGTTTCCGTCATTTTGACCATCTCCTCGTATAGAAAAAGAGAATGATACCATATAGGAGTGCAAAGCACGGTACCATCCTCTTTTTTACTTAATTTATTTTAACCGATTATCGGGAAGCATTTTCATGTTCAACTTAATGGGTAGTAATTAATTAGACTATTTATTATCTTACACCAAACGATAACTCTCTTTAAAATAGCTACTAATAATCGTATCCCATATTATAGTCTTTATATTAATATATTACTTTTCAACTAAAAAGTCTACTATTGATTATAGTAGACTTTGATTAATAACTTATTTATTTTATTATTAAGCAATGCTAAAAGAATCAATAGTAACGATTGATTTTAATGTTGTTTTTACAGTTGTCGTCATTATTTTCTTGTTTAGCATTTTATAATCTCCCTTTCAAAAACAATTAGATTTTATCATACTTTTACTTTTTTGTCAAATTTGATACCTAACATGGGATAGAAAGAATCATTATTTTCTAACTATTTTTAATTAACTATATGGCAAGTTTTTCTAAGGTCTTTTTCATTATCAAGGCAACTTTTTTAGAACTTTCTATTAAGAATTTTTCATAACTACTAGTATTATTTTTACCTGGAATATCAGAAATACTTCTAATTACTAGGAATGGAATATGGTTTAGAAAACATACTTGAGCAATACTTGCGCCTTCCATTTCGACTGCTAAAGCATTGAACTTTTTATTTATCTTAGTACTCATATTAATATCAGTACAGAAAATATCGCCTGAGGCAATAGTACCAACTTTAATTGAACTATCTTTAAAACTAGTGGCAATATTTAGGAGATATTCATCACACGCTATAAATTTGCCGACGTTTGGAATATAACCTTTTTCATGATTGAAGGCAGTTATATCAAAATCGTGTTGAACTAGTTTATCGGCGATTACAACATCTAAGACATTTAGACTTTGATCTAGGCCACCGGCTACACCGATATTAAAAATACAATCAACATCCATATTGTCGATTAAAATTTGAGTAGTACGAGCGGCATTTACTTTACCTACTCCAGATTCAACTAGAATACATTTTATATTATTAATTAGTCCTTCATAAAACTTTAATTCAAATATTTCATATTCATTAGTTATTTCTAGATAATCTTTTAGAGCATCTAGTTCTTCTTTCATAGCAAAGATTATTCCTATTTTATTCATATCGTTTCAACTCCATTTTTAGTAAGATTTTTTCCCTTCACTAGATATTTTAACATAGTTCAAAAGAAAATAGATATAGTTTAAAGATGAATTATGATCTTTAGGTTATATCTATTATTCGTTTAATTAGTTAATATATTTGTACTTGTTATGATAAGTATTTGTTTAAATATGGGAAAGGCTTAGTATTAGTTAAATAGCCATAAATATCTTCGGCTACTTGATAGAAATAATTATTTTTCTCATCAATATTTTTTTCTAGACATAGTAGAAAGTCTTTATATATTTCATAGACAACATCTTTTTCTTCTTTAGATGTTAACATTAAATTATAAAGTCTAGTAAGTTCCATAGTTAGATTCTTTTCTTCAGAAATAGCACCTTCTAATCTTGAGGCTTCATGGGCTTTTTCTTTATTATAATTTGGATATTTAATTAGTATTTCTTTAGTGACTTGTTCTACTCTTTCTTCTTCTAGTAAGTTGCCATTATATTCAAAATCCATCCTATCCACGTTCCCTTCTATTCATTGTGTCTTGTACTATAGTTTCAACATTATCTTTAGTTAAATGAATATTTTTACTTTTTCCTGTTATAATTTCTTCTAAATACCTAGTTCTAATATTATTCATTACAGTCTGGAGACTTCTAGCACCAGTATTTAATTCATAAGCACTATTAGCGATTGCTCCATATACGGTATCATCAACTTCTAAAGATATTCCATGTGAGGATAGTAATTTTTCAAAACTCTTTGTAGGACTTATTGTAGATTCTCGTAGAATTCTTTCTAAGGCAGTCTTATCATATTCATCAGTATGTAGGAAAGTATTGAATCTACCTACAAGTTCTCTTTCAAGACCTAAATCAATTAAATCTTGTGGAGTTATTGTATAGGTTCCATCATTTTTAGATTGACTGGTACTATCACTAGCAAAACCTAGGGAAAAACGTTTGTCGGTTTTTTGGGTACGTAAATCTGTTAGCGCACCTAAGCATACAAATGTTATTCTGGATGTGTCAAATTCTACTTGCTTTTCCTCTTTCTTATCGCCAACATTTATAATATATTTACCGCCACCTAGAAAATCTAATAATTGTTGTTGAACAGCACGTTTCATTTCTAGGCCATTAAGACTATGACTGACAATTTTATCGAACTCATCTAAAACAATAATTCCTTTTTCGGCCTTTTTTAAATCTCCTCCAGATTTTTTGTATAAATCAACTAAGGTATCAGTTAAGTTACCACCAACATAACCTGCTGATGAATAATTAGTTATTGAAGTTGAAGTGAAGGGAATATTTAAAAGTTTGGTTATTTCTCTGGTGATAGCAGTCTTGCCAGTACCTGTTGGACCATCAAGGAAAATAATGGAGCGTTCACCGTCTGTTACTTCTTCTTGTTCTGCTAGATATTGATTATTAATTATGTTAAAAAATAATTCTTTGGCTAGTCGTTCTTGGCCAATAAATTTATGTTGTATTTTATCTAATTTTTCCCAAATACTTTCATGACTCTTCTCAGTGGTTTCCGTTTGAACTTTTGTTTCTGACTGTCGAGATTGAGATTGAAACTTTTGGCTTGGTTGAACAGGTGGAGTTTTTGGAGCGTTAGTTGGAGATTGGATTTTTTTGCTTCCAGCTATCATTTTTTTAATAACATCTTCAGAAAGTGAAATTCCTGAGGAAATTTCTACATTATACTTTGCATAATTATAGACTCTAAAAATATATTCAGCAAAATTTTCGACACTACCGGATGTTTTATTTCTAAGGTCATAGTTTCTAAATAATGTACATATTGAATGAATATCATCTCTTGATAAATGACTTAAGCAAAACATTGTAAATAATGATTCTGGAGATGAAATAATTTTAGAACAAATGCCATTTTCTTTAGTATTTAAAACATCAAAAAAGTCGTTGTTTAAAATTTCATTTAAATCAGCAGTAGTAAGTTCATCGCCTTTTCCTATTGATAACTTACCTAGTACGTCATATAAATTTTTTCGTAATAGTGCACTATAGTTACTATCAAGCATATTTTTCATTTCACTTCTAAAATTAGCATCACATACTGCAAGTAATAAGGATAATAGCTTTTTACCATTGGTACTAATAGATAACTTTTCTCCAGTTTCTAGTGATGTTATTTGAGGATTAATATATTTTAGTTTTTTATAAGTAAGCGCCGCTACATATATATACCTTTTTGTTCTTCTATCTAAATATTCATACTTTTCTGTCATAGCAATTCTCCTTTTTGAATTTCATTTCATTCTAGTTATATTTTTTTGAGGTTTAGATTAAATAATTTTGTTCTTATTAGAACTACAGATTATTATTATCTTCTTATTCTTATCTTTTTTATATTATAACATTATTAATTACTATTGTGAATAGCTCAAGATATGTTTTAATTTTTGGAATTGTAAGAATTGGATATATTGGTTTAAAAGATATTTTAGTTTTTTGACCATTAGTATTATTACTCCTCTATCATAAAATAGATATTAGCAAAGTATTCTTCATTTGCTTCGAGAGGATTATCAGTAAGATTTAATAATGGGCCTTTTTCTTTAGAGTATGTTAGAGTTGTTAATTGCGGTGTACCTGATGTTTTTTCTCCTGTGTAGATAAGACTTGGAGTTGTAGTTAGAAATATCATTTCATCTGTGAACTTTTTAAATACTATGGCATCTTTTAGGATGAAACCTAGTTGAGAAGTTAAATCCTTATCAATATAAGTATATAGTTTCCAAGGAGTACTGTTTTTTCGACTGTCTACTATTTTTATAGTTAGATCTTTACTCATAGGCAAAATTACAGGAGCAGTTGAAATTGGAGTTAAATCAAAAGTTATTGGTTGAGGCTCAGAAATGATATTTAATTCGCCATCATAGGGAGTTGTGATAGTCCTTTTTTGATAACAGAAACTGCTTTGAATATTAATGATAAACTCTATTTCAGTATTATCAGGTATAGTACCTTGAGTTGTATATGTGAAATAACCGGTACTATCGGCTACTACGTTTACACTTATGCTTCCATATTTTATTAAAATATCAGCCGAAGGTTCTGTATGTCCAGAAATTGTATTGATGGTTGAGTCGAGATTATGAATATTGGAGAAGATAAAATCACTTTTTTATGGAAGTGATTTTTTTAAGTGAATAAACTGTGATATAATTTTGATAACTTAGTTTAGTTGGTGGTTAAATGGATAAGAATAGAGAGTGTAGAAAAAAGATAGATTTAATTAGAAAATATTTTAGAAAAGATAAAATGTTTTTAGAATTAATACTATTTAATTATTCTGGATATTATATATACGTTAGAATTGATTATTTAAAAAAGACAAAAAGTTATAAACTTAGTTGGTTTGATTTAGATAAAGTACTTGATAATAATATAGATAAATATAGTAGTTTTGAATATATGGAAGATAATATAATTAATGATATTTCATTTATATTTAATAATTATGATTGTGATTTAGAAGAAAAACGAAGTCTTAATGATGAAGATTTAGTTACGTTAAAGGCAAATATTAAGACAAAAGTTAATAAAATGATAGATGTAGAATTTAATAGATATTTACCTAGAGACCTTAGAGTACTTGATAGTTTATTTATAATTATATTTAGATATTTACCTAAAAGATTAGATAGTTTTTTAGAAGAAATATTTGCTAGTATATATAATAATTCAACTTATGATTATAGAAGAGAAATTGACCTTGATTTATTTAATGATGATATAGATGATATTTTTTCATATAACATTACAAAAAGAGGCCTTGATTATTATGAGAATGATAAAGTCTTATATTTAGAGAAAGTTGATGATAGATATTTTAGTGTTGTTGAAGGCAGTAAAAAGTACGTAGTAGTAATTAAGTATAATGAAGAGAAAAAGAAGATGAGTGTATATTGTTCTTGTCCTTGTGACTTTTATTGTAAACATATATATGCTGTAATACTAAGTATTAGAAATAATGAGTTAAAGGGATTTTGTAAAGTAATGTTTAAAGATAAGAGTAAGAACTTATTAGAGAGAATGTTAGATTATGATTATTTCTTATGTTTAGATGTTGTAGATGATAAGTATTTAGAAATAATTAATAATAAGGGAGATATAGAATTAGTTCCTATATTTGATAGTGAGGGTATGGAACAGTTTGATATTTTAGAGGATACAGATGAATTTCTTATTACTAATAAGATTAGAAAGATTATAGATAAAAATTAAAAGGCTTAAGATTTTTTCTTAAGTCTTTAATATGTCCAAATACCTAGTTTACCTTTAGTTTTAATTTTATCTATAGGAGTAATATCTTCTAGTATCCAAGCATATCTACCTACTTCATAGATACCTAGTGAATACTCTGTTTCATTATTTTTCTTAAGTTCTTCTATAAATGATTCATTCATATAGATACAGTCTTTTAAATTACATTTGCAAATTATGTAACCATAGTTTAGAGGAATATTTTTGACAAAAGACATTAGTTCTTTATTTTCTCTCCATATTTTAGGAATTTTAGTTAGAGAGGCATGGATATATAATTCACCTCGATAAGATGTTTTCCAAGAACGTGTTTCAATATGTTTAATATTTGAAGATATTAGACTAGCAAATGGTTCTGTTATACTTAAAACTTTCATATTAGTACTCCTCTACTTGTTAATTTAGTGTTTATGATTCTATATTAACTCTTTTACTTTATCTTTATCAAGGGCTAATAAGAATAATCCTAATTTTGGACCTTTAGAAGTACCTAGAAGAAGATTATATAAAATTTGGAAATATCTTTTTTGAGTAGATTTTAGTTCTTCTTCAGATAAGTCTTTAGTTTTTACAACACTATATAATTCTTTTTGTAGTTCTTCTGATGTTTGATAAGTATTTTCTAATATTTCTTTAGTTTTTTCTAACCAGGATTTTTCCAGAGGAGATAGAGAGTCATACACTTCGATATTTTTTTCTTCTAATAGTTTTACTTGGTAGTCTTTGCCATAAGTTTCAACCCAGTATTTTGCTCGAGATAGTCTTTCTGAGAACTCTTTAGTATCACAATTAATTTGTTCTTTTCTTAGTAGTTCTTTTAATAATTCTTCATTATAATTTACTATAGGGAGGAAGGTTGCTAGATAACTAAAGTTTGGATTATTTAGATAATCTTTTGTTACTCCTGTTTGTTCTATAATAGCTCTATTTTTATCATCAATTGTATTATTAAAATACATTTTTACATAACGGTCAAACTCACCGTAGTATCTAATAACATCATTATCTAAGGCTATATCAAAGGCATGCATTGGATCGTATTTAGCATAGAACCAAAGTATAATATTTTTATCATAGACTTTTAGAAGGTCTGTTAGAGTTAGGACATTTCCTTTAGATGAAGACATTTTTGCACCTCCTCCTTTTATACCAATAAAGTTATAAGGAGTAAATACTGGTGGATTATAATTATAAATTTCTTTTACTACTCTTTCTGATACGGCTTTACTACCATTAGCTGCGGAGTGATCCATTCCAGCAGTTTCAAAAGTTACTTGTTCTACCATCCAACGCATAGGCCAATCTACTTTCCATTGAAGTTTAATATTAGTAGCAGTAGAGATATTCAAGGTAGATGAATATCCACAAGTACATTCATATGATACATTGCCAGTTTTCTCATCGTAGGAAAGTATTTTAGTTGAATCTTTATGGCATACTTGACAATAAATACTTATTGGATAATAGTTTTCTATTTCTTCAATAGTTGCATCTTGAGTTCTAAATGAATCAATAATAGTAAATATTTCTTTTCTTCTATCCATGGCTATTTTAATATATTTATTATATCTACCGGACTGATATTCTTTAGTTTGATAAATACACTCTACTTCAATACCCATTTCTTTTAATTCATTTAAGAATCTATTTTCCATGTATGTGGCATAAGATTCATTTTCTGTACAAGGACTTGGTAAATCAGTATATGGCATACCAATATATTTTTCATAACTTTTATCAATATTTCCTGGTACTTTTCTAAATCTATCATATTCATCAAAAGATAGGATATAGCGAACTTTTTTACCTAGTCTTTTCAACTCTTCCGCAACTAAATATGGAGTTGCGATTTCTCTAAAGTTACCGATGTGGACATAGCCTGATGGACTAACTCCAGAGGCAACAGTATAAACTTCTTCATTTGGTCTTTCTCTAATAATTCTTAAGGCTACTTCTCTTGCCCAATTCATTTTAATCATTCCTTTCATGTAAAACAAAAACGACCTAAAACATAAGATTGTTCTAGGTCGTTTTTTATTCCTATTTCTTCAATAATTTTTTATCTACTTTGAAGATACACTAAAACAATCAATACTAGTTATTGACTTATTGTTCTTCTTGATAGATTTTACTAATTGATTGCTTAACATAGTTTTTCTTCCTTTCGTTTTTTACATAGTACAACGATTTTTTTCGTGTGTCAAGTTTTTTTACTTAGTTTTAAATTTAGATGTTTATCCTTCTTATTATATTCTTGACATTTATTATTAACCTACTATTTGCTTCTTTTTAGATACTAGATTGTTGATAATTATAAAGATAAGTGCAAATACTAGCATAACAATCATATTAATTATTACTTGGTTTAGAGAAGTCATATTAATAGTTTGAAGACTTGCTAGTAAGTCATTAGAATTTACATACCAATATGTTGGAAAGATACGAGATGTTTTAATGACTGTTTCTGGTAACCATTCAGTTGGAATAAAGGCTCCACATAGAAAGGCAGACCCTAGGGATATAACATTTACAATACCATTAACAGCATCCTTATTATCAATTAAGGTTGATAAAAGAAGGGCTAAAGTTAGAGAAGTAAAAATAAAGATAAATAAGTTTAGTGCGTATACTAATCCTCTTAAGGAAAGAATGGTATTACTAAAAAGAATTGTTCCTAGTAACATGAATAAAAGCCATACTATTATGGAATAAATAAAACTTGCTCTTAGAAGATATTTGTTATGAGTTTTATAATTCATACTACTTATAATAGTTCTTTTCTTAATAGTTTTTGTATGGAAACTAGATAGGACCATACAAATTACAAATATTATGATGAACATAGCACTATAACTAGCAAAGTTAAAGTAACGAGATACTCTAGAAGTCTTAGCTCTATCTACTTTAGAAGTTATGGTTACTTCAGATGTCTTAGATAAGTTTTTATTGATTACTGTTATTAGCTCTTGTTCAGTAGAAATGTTTTTAGCATATATACTTTGAATTTTTAAATATCTAGTTAGAAGCATTTCGGCTAAAGATGAAGTATAATCCCCTACTGTTTTGATATCAATTTCAGGAGTTTTTCCAGATAAGACATCCTTTTGATAATCTTTAGGAATATAAATAATATAATTTACTTCACGATAGAATAGCGCATCATTTCTAGCTTCTTCGGTATTTTTAACGTCTTTTACGTTAGTGTTTTTTTCTAGATAAGATATTAAGTTTTTAGTTAGATCATTATTTCCAGAGTTATTTACAATTATTATATCAGGTTTACTATTTGTAAAGTCTACAGTACTATTATTTGAGGTAGTATTTATTCCACCAAAAGTTACTAACATAACAGTAAATAAAATAATTGTACCTTTATATTTATTAATTACTTTCCAAAATGTATTAAATACTGTCATATTTTTCTCTCCTTAATCCTTGATAAGATATAACTAACATAATGATAGAAAATATTATAAGACTAATAATATTAAAATAGAATCTGTCTAGAGTTCTGTAATAATATAGTGAATAGAGACCATCAGTAATCATGGCTGCTGGATTTATTTTATTTAGAATTGGAATATTAGTATCAATAACATATTTCATAGTAATACCCATCATACCTGATAAGAATGATGCTAACATAGTTAGAGATATTAAGATACCAGTTTTAGTATTTTCATTAGACTTTAGAACTGTTGAAATAGCAATTCCTAGTGTTAGACCGGCTAAAGATCCAGCCATTAGAAGTAAGAATACTAAGAAAGTATTGCTACCATAGTCTACTTTTATAACAAAAATTGTGTATAAATAAAGAATTAAAATACCAAGTAGTTGGACTAAGTAGCTTGCTAGAAAACTTCCTAGTAAAAGTGTTTTCTTATTAGCTGGAGAAACACTTGTTCTTTTACCAGCACTACTCATGTTGGCTATTTTTTTATTGGTTACGAACATAGATATTAAGGCTCCATAAAGGCAAGCCATGGCTAATAAAGTATAATACTCAATCATCGTATAACTTAAGTTAGAATTAGAAATATTATTTAACTTTGGAGTAGTATTATTTATTAGATTTAGAGTATCTTGATAGATCTTTTCATAGTTAACATTTAAGTTTCCAGACTTATATGAGTCTGCTACTTCTTTAGTGGTTATGGTTTCTAACATTTCTTTTTGACTACTTAATTCATCTACAACAAATCTTAAAATTGTTTCATGGTAACCTTTATCATTGACAGTTATTTTTACGTCGTTATTTTCAAATAATAAGTAACCAGTTATTTTATTTTCTTTTAGAAGAGTTTTTGCTGTAGAAAGATCAGTATATTTAGTATCAAATAATTGGTTTGGATCTTTCTTTTTACTTAGGGCTTTGAAAGATTCTGTAAAGTAAGTATCGGTTTTAAACTCTTCATTATTTACAATGGCAATATCAATTATATCATCAATTATATCTAGAGTTTCTTTGTTTTCAATGTCACTAAAGGCTAGATTGAATAAAGTTCCTAAAATAATGGGAAAGGCAAAAGTCCAAAAGATTAGGCCTTTATTTCTAAGAAGAGTTTTTAGTGAGTACTTAAAATTATGAAGAAACATTAGTCTCTTAATTCCTTTCCAGTTAACTCTAAGAAGACGTCATTTAGAGTTGGTCTTTCTGAGAAGATTTTGTTGTAAGTTACTTTGTTTTCTTCTAAGAAATCAATTAGTTTTCGTAGATTGTTATTGCCTTTTTTATAAGTAACTAGAAGGATATTTTTATTTAGTGTTACTTCCTCTACTGTTTTAAATTCTTTTATTTTATCGATTGTCTCAGTACTAATATTTTCTACTTCAACAGTTATTTTCTCTTCTATCTTGGCTAAGTCTTTTAATTCTTCTGTTGTACCTTGAGCAATTATTTTACCTTTATCAAGAATAATTATACGATCACATAAAAGTTCAACTTCTTCCATGTAGTGTGTAGTATAGAGAATGGTTGCTCCTTCATCACGTAGAGTTTTGATACCATCTAAGATATTATTTCTACTTTGTGGATCTACAGCTACAGTTGGTTCATCTAAGAATATTAGTTTAGGTTTATGAGCAATCCCACAAGCAATATTTAGACGTCTTAGTAGACCTCCTGATAATTGTTTTGGATAGAACTTTTTAAACTCCTCTAAGCCAACTAGTTTGATAGCATCTTCAATATACTCTGCTCTTTGTTTTTTATCAGTTATGTATAAACCACAGAAGTAGTCAATATTTTCATAGACAGTTAATTCTTCGAAGACAGCAACTTCTTGAAAGATAACACCAATATTTCTTTTAATGTCATAAGACTCTGGAGTCATTTCTTTATCAAATATTTTAATTGTTCCTTGTTCAAAATTTAGAAGAGACAAAAGACAATTAATAGTTGTCGATTTACCAGAACCATTAGGTCCTAAAAGTCCTAAGATTTCTCCTTCATGAACGTCAAAAGATAAGTTATCGATTGCTGTTAGATTCTTATATTTTTTAGTTAGATTTTTTACAGATATTACATTATTCATATTAATCTTTCCTTTTAGTCTCCTTTAAATTTTATATTAATTTCACCAACTCCACCATCAATGGTTAGAGTGTGAAACCCATTTCCAATAGTTTCATTGTCTTTTATTTCTTCATTATCAACTTTTATAGTTCCAATTCCTTTACTTAGTTTTAATTTATAATTATCTTTAGAATCTAAGATATTAAGATTTAGACTGCCTACTCCAGAATCAATTTTACTATTTCCAGTAATGTTAGCAGTAATTGTAGTTTTACCTACTCCCATATCAAAATCTAAATTATTGATCGTTCCAGATTTAATAGTAAATTCTCCAGCACCAGTGTCTATTTCTGTATCATTAGAAATTAATTCATTAATGATAGTTTTACCAGCACCTAACTCTAACTCGAGTCTTTTAGTTATTAGTTTATCAATTTCTAGACTACCAGCACCAGTTGAAATATCTACATCAGAGAATGTTTCTGTGCTTGCTAGATAAATAATTAATTTTTGTTTAGTAGTGACATTAAAATAATTCTTTTTGTCTTTTATTGTTAAAGTGGAGTTTTTTTTCTTACATTTAATAGAAGGATCGGTTGTTTCAATTTTAAATTTTTCAGATAGCTTTATTATTAGATCAGTATAACTTAACTCTACTTTTAAATCCGTGGGAATAGTTTCTGTTGTTAGACAAGATAGTTCTTTTAATTTACCATCTTTTTGTTTTTGATTTAGACCTAAGACATTAGATAGGCCATAAATACCCGTTATAATTGCTGAAAATATGGCAATAATTAATATAATAGCAAGAGAAAGAGCAAGATATTTTATTATTTTTTGTGTTTCTGTCATTTTATTTCAACTCCTCCAAAAATACAAGTTGCATTTATATATACTGTTTTATTTTTTTCATCTTCAGAAATATTTTTTCTTTTGTCATTAACACCACCAAATATTGAAGAAGATTTTATTTTTACATTTACATTTTCAGGAACATATATTTCTATTCCACCAAAAATACTAGAAACATTTATAATAGACTCTTTTTCTAGTTTGGCACTAGTCATATCAAACTTAATGCCTCCAAATATTGCGGTTAAATATGTACCAATGAACTTCTCATCTCCTAGTTTAATATTTTGACCAGTAAAAGTTGAACAATAGCCTTCGGAAGTTTCTTTATTATTTAGTTCTTTTATTTTAGATGATATTTTATGATTAAAAGTATCTTTAAAGACAAAAGATAAGCCTATAATAATTAATGCTACTGGTAAAGCTAATTTCCAGATTAGTTCAAAATCTAGGACATTTTGACAGCATAATAGTAAAGCTATACCTATTAATAGACCAATAATATTTCCTGTTTTTTCACCTTCACTTAAAAGACCAATAAAACATGGAATTATTATAAATAGAGTCCACCAGCCTGAAAAAAAGATATTTATATTTGTTATGCCTAAAGAGTTGGTACCAATTACTATACCAATTAATATTAGGATTAGACCTAGAATTATATTTTTATAATTTTTCATTTTTTATTTTCTCCAATCTTTTTTATTTTTTAATATCCATTTATTATTTGGGTTTTCTTCAAGTAGCATGAGTGCTTGGAATTCTTGAGATAATAAATCTTTTATTTGTTCGTCTGTAAATTTAAAACTTCTAGATACTGTTAGAGTTGCTATACCATGAACAAATATCCACATTTTAGTGTGGAAACTTTTAATATCTTTTTCACTTAAATGCGTACTTAGTTTTATGGCATCAATAACTCCAGCAAAACCATTTTTGTCAGTTGCGACAAAAATATTGGGAACGTCTCTTGCTGGTGACATGAATAAGACCTTAAAAAAGTTAGTTTCTTCTTGAGCAAATTTTATGTAATTAATACCAATTTGCTTATAAGGAGGAATATCTCCAATCATATTTTTCATTATAAAGTCATAGAAATATCTGTCTATTTTATTATATAATTCTTTGTTTAATTCCCCTGAATTTTTAAACTGATAGTAAATCGGTCTAATTGAACAGTTCATTTTTTTAGCAATTTCTCTATTACTAACCTTTTCAATTCCTTCATGTCTTGTTATTTCAAAGGCTGCATTTAAAATCATTTCTTTAGTTATTCTTGTTGTGGTAGGCAATATTTCACCTTCTCTCATTTAGATTACAGATATATTGTATCATATGATACATTATTTGTATAGATAATTTTTTAACAACTTTTTATTTATTACTACTGGAAGGTTTTTAGAAGCAACATAACTCTTTAATCTGTATGTTATTGTGTTTAGGAGTTTTACAAGTTTAGTTTTTATGCTATAATTTTGGTATTTGGTGGTAGTATGAAAAAATATAATTATGAAGGTTTAAATGAAGATACGCATGTATTTCATTTATGGGAACCATTACACTTTAAAATAAAAAAGAATTATGCATATATTTGTAATTCTCCTCTTTACAATTTAGTATCTAATGTTTTATTAATACCAATTGGATTAATCTTATTTGTTTTTAATAAAATTATGTTTGGATATAGAGTTATTGGTAGAGAAAAAATTGTTGAAGATGAAGGTTTTGTATCAATTTCAAATCATATTCATCCAATGGATTGTACTTTTGCTGGACTAATATATTTTCCTAAAGGTATATATTATCCTACTTTGGAAAGTAATTTTAAGATTCCTTTTATTAGACATTTAATTAGAATTTTACATGCTTTTCCAATACCAAAAGATAGTAAAGAAAAGAAAAGGTTTTATGAACAAATTAATAAAGCTTTAAATGGCAATGAAATTATACACATGTATCCAGAAGGTTCAATGTGGCCTTACTATGATAGAATAAGAGAGTTTAAGTACGGAGCTTTTAAGATGGCAGTTAAGGCAAATGTAGCGATACAACCAATTAAATTTGTATATGTAGAACCTTATGGAATATATAAATTATATAAAAGAAAGAAATGTATTCAAGCAGTTGTACTTGATCCAATATATCCAAATACTGAGTTAGATTTTGAGGATCAAATTAGAGATTTAAGGGAAAGGGCTTATAATAGTATTAATGGTGGTTAGATGAAAGTATTAATATTATCATGTAGTACAGGTGGTGGTCATAATTCTTGTGCTAAATATATTGAAGAAGAATTAGTTAGTAATAATATAGAATGTCAATTTAAGGATTTCTTTGACATTGTTAATAATAAGGCTAAGGAATTATCTTCTAAAATATATTTGTCTACTTTAGGCAAAGATGGAGAAATATTTAAAAGAGTTTATAAGATTGGAGAGGCTTATAGTAATACTGGTATTAAGAGTCCTGTTTACTTGGCTAATAAATTACATAAAAAAGCCGTATATAAATATATACAAGATAATAATTTTGATTTAGTAATAGTGTCTCACCTATTTCCTGCTTTGACTTTGACGGCTATTAATAAGAGCTATGGTTATAAAAAAATAAACTTTATAGCTGTTGCGACTGATTATGAACCTTGTCCTTTTTTTGAAGAGGCAAAACCGGACTTTTTTATAATTCAGAAAGGTTTAGAGGAAAGATTTATTAATAAGGGTATCAAGAGAGAGTCTTTAGTTAGTACTGGTATTCCTATTTCATCAAGGTTTGTTAAGAATGCTAAGAATATAAGAAATGAATATAATATAAAGAATAAAAAAGTTATTTTGATTATGCTTGGTAGTATGGGATTTGGAAGAATTGATGAAATACTAAATGGTCTTTTAGAAGAGAAAGATGTAAAGATAATTGTTGTATGTGGTTCTAATAAGGAACTATATAATAATCTTTTAAAAATTAATAATGATAAATTAATAGTACTTGGATTTGTTAATAATATTAATGATTTAATATATTCATCTGATATAGTTTTATCTAAACCTGGTGGTATTTCTTCTACTGAGGTTACTGTTATGAGAAAGCCTTTGATACATATATTTCCAATACCAGGAATAGAAACTTATAATACTTTGTTTTTTAAAGATAGAAATATGAGTTTAAAATGTGATACTAAAGAAGAGATAATTATAAATACAACGAAGTTATTAAATGATACTGGTTTACAAGAAAAAATGATTAGGAATCAGGAGAAATATATAAATAGAAATTCGGCAGAGGACTTGGTTAAGTTGGTTTTAGAAAAGTACAAATAAAAGGAATCACTCAATTCGGTGATTCTTTTTTTACATTTTGAATTTTTAGTTTTGTTCATTTTCAAAAATTAGCTTAACACTTGCTGTTACATCTTCATCTCTGATGTCACTTTCTAATTTTAAGCTTTCAATCTTAGCAGAATACTTTACTCCTTTAGATAATAGATTTGTTAATTCCCTACTATAATATCTAGGAACATATCCCAATAAAACCATTTTATCTTCACATTCGTATAACACTTTTATTGCATATTGGTCTTCTTTATTATCAGGTTCATGTTCTAGTTTTAAATTATCATTTATTTTTAAGTTTTCTCTAATGTTCTTTTCTAATAAGTAATGTCTTGTTCCGGCAATATCAAATTCTATTTTATTATTTCTGTCAAATGGTGGAACAAATTCAAAATTGTCTGTTAGTAATCTACCTTTTGTAGCTTTTAAGATTTCCATTTTAGTAGAGTCTGTCTCAAGGTTGTATGAGTTTAAGATTTCTAAGTAGTCAGGTCTTAATGGATTTGGAAGTCGTGTTGCTATATTTGTAAATAGTGTGTTTGATGTATATTCTTTATCTAGGTCATTAAATCCTGGAAAGTAGTTAAATCCATCTTTTTTTGCATCTTCCAACTCTGGATTAGTATATTTAAAATAATATGTATTTTCATTTTTCGATAGTTTACCAATAATAAATCTTCTTCTACTAACTGGTGCTTTCCAAATCAATAGTAATTCTTCTAGCATACTATCACCTTCCTTTTATTATACTTTCAAGAAGCAGTTTTCGTTCCTTTAGGTACCTTATTATAAATTCTTTGTGTTTATTAGTCAATAATTCGTCTGGTATTTCATTTACAATTGCAGAGATTTTATCTGGTGTTAACTTGTCTAAATTTTTAATTTCCTTTGTAACTTGCTCAGGGTATTTTATATATAGATATTCTATCAATTCATGTAATTTGTAATGTTTAGAATGATCTTCTTTAAATATTAGAGAAGAGGCTTTGGGTATGTAACTTGAAAACTGTTTTTTTCCAGTATAATATTTTTCAGCATACTCTTCATCTCTAAAATTTCTTAATAAATTTGTACCATTATCATACAATGGTGACAATTTATACTTTCCATTTTTACTTGTAATTCCCCAGTTTTCTGCGTGTCTATCTGTTTCACCTACCAGGGCATCAAAGACCATTATTTTGATGAAATCATTAAATAAAGTTTTGTCAATATCATCCAAACATTTTTTTATATTTGAAATTGTATAATATTCTTTTGATTCACTTTCATTTTTATTTATAAAGTCTGTAGCATCGTGGTGTTCCTCTTGTCCACGGTCAATAAACAAATAGTTTAAAACTCCTATATTATTCTTTTTATCTTTTGCTAGTTCTATATGGGCACATGGATAATCTAGAACTTTTGCTATTTCATAACTCATTTTTTCAGAGCACGATTCACTGCAATTATATTTTTCATATTTAAAATATGCCATTTGGTTGGAGTTTAAATCAATTGCAATCTTTTTTTGTCTAGTACCTTTTGTATTAGTCTCTTGATTTTGTTCAAGAATAAAATCCTTGCTCTCTTCATAAATTCTATATTTTTCTATAACTAAATCACTCCTTACTCTAGCTTTATTCTATAATAATTATTAGTTAATATGTAACTATATCATTATGAATATTGCTCTTTATTATATTATTAGTAAGAAAACTGATTTTTCTTTATGTTTTTTCATAGTTTTTTAATTTTTTTAATTATTTTTTATTCTTTTTACTATATAAAACAAAGCCTATTACCGCTACTAAAATTATTAGTAAACCAATTATAATGTAAGTAACAATACCAGAACCACCTGTTAAAGGTAAGCTTCCTGCTTCTGGTACTTCTATTTCTACTTTGTAATAACCGTCTGTAGTACTTGCTACTGAGCCCGATATTTTTACTTTCATTGAGGTTGTTGAAGCTAGACCATAGCCTGATTTTGCTTTAGTATTTTTTATGTAGTATGTACCTTCTGCCACTCCAGCAAGTGTTCCTTTACCTGATGAATCTGTTGTAATTGTACCAAGTTTTTGAGTTAGGCTTGAATCTTTATATACATCAAATGTCATATCAGATAGGGTTGTTGATTTGTCGTTCTTTTTGTAAGCAAGTAAATCTATACCATAGGTGTAGATTGTTGTGTATGTATAATATGGAATGTATGAACCATTTCCTGTTGCATTAGCACTTTCATTATAGACATCCCTATTTATTACAAGACCAGCAGTATTTTGATTTCCAGAAGTACTAACAGTTGCAGATGAATTTAAGGTAAGACTATAAGTAACTGTTAATTTTGTACTTTTAAGATATTTATGATTTATGGTAAGTGTAACTACCCTTCCACCCATTTGTTCAGACCAAAATTCATTTGGGATAGAAATAGTTGCGACTACATTACCAGAACTATCGACTACTGTACCATCTGATTTAGTAGTTAAAGTTGTATCGCCATCTTTTACTGTAAACTTATTATATGTTGGTAAGTCAAAGATTGGATCTACTACATCCCCTAGTAATACTACTACTCCATTTGCATTGGTTGGAAACTGAGGAAGTGTTGCGACTAAGATAGATGGAACTTCATCACCATAACTATAACTACCTACAGTTTGTCCTTCTTTACCAATATATTTTACAACAGAAGCATCACTTACTTTAGCATTAATAGTAAAGTTATCTATTTGCCAAGTACCATTATTTGCTTTTGGTGTTAAGTTACCTACCATTACAGCATAAATTCTTTGTGTTGATGTTGGTAAGACAAGGTATACTCCTGCATCAAGGCTTGCAGCTGCTGTTGTCCCAGAAACAGACATACTAGTACCATTCGCATTATGACTATACATGTAGGTTGCATAACTACTAACAAGTTTATCTAGAGTTGATGATGTTTGAGTTGAACCTGAAGTAATATCGCCTGATGTTAAATTATAATAATCGGTAATTGTTAGGGAATTATAAATATCTGATTGAGTTAAGAATTGTTTAAATTCAGCTGTGAATTCATAAGTTACAACATTGGTTGTCGTGTTATAGAAAACATCAATAATTTTATAAGCAAAAAATGAGTCTGAACTTGAGACCTTATTTATAGTTAGGGTTGCTTTGTCAGTAACTATATAACTATCAGGATCTGTTGTACCCTTTATCGTTCCTTGTGTCAAGGCATTTACATCTAATGTAGTAGCAATTATAAATGCTAGTACTAAAGTATAAATAATGTTTTTTATTTTATTCATAATACACCTCTTTATTATTTATTATCTTGTATTAATTTTATCATAAAAATAGTATTAATACAATATAAGTAAATGTCGAAAAAAGTGTATAGAAAGTTTAATTCATATAAAAACTATACCTTTTGTAGTATAGTTTATTCTTTGTATTTTAATTTTTTTCTGTTAACCAATTAGTTATATCAATCACTTGAATTCCTTCATACTGATAAGTTTCGTGATGAGTTCTTGCGACTAAAAGTTTTGGATAAGCATCTCTTATTTTTAATAATGACGAAGTTTCTCTTTCAAAAGTTTTTTCATTACTTATATCATCTGAAACTTGAATATATATTTTTTCATTACGTTTTATAGCAACAAAATCTATTTCCTTTTCATATAATGTGCCAACATAAACTTCATAGCCTCTTCTAATCAACTCTATGGCTACTATATTTTCATATACTCTACCATAATTAATATTTTTAGTTCCAAGTGTTGCAAATTTTACAGAATGATCAGCTAAATAATATTTATCCTGTGAAGCTAAATATTTTTTACCTTGAATATCATACCTTCTTATTTTGTAAAAGGCAAAAGCCTCACAAAGATATTTAATATATGAACCAACAGTTTTATCATTGGTTTCTATCTTGTTGGAATTTAGAGTATCAGAAATACTTCTATATGAAGTCAAGCTTGATATGTTATCCATTAAAAAGTCGCTTATATTATTCATTAAAGATGTATTTTGAATATTATTTCTTTGAACTATGTCTCTTACTATTAATGTTTTATAAACATCTTCTATATAATTATATTTATCTTCTATATTATTGTATAAATATGATCCAGAAAATCCACCCTCTTTAACGTACTTATCAAATGTTTCATCTGTATTTTTGTAATTATAATACTCAATGTATTCTTTATATGAAAATGGGAATACTTCTATTTCATATGTTCTTCCGGTAAATAAAGTTGCTAAATCACTTGATAATAAGAAAGCATTAGAACCAGTTATATAGATATCATACTTTTCTTGAGCATGCAAATTATTGATTGATTTTTCAAATTCAAAACACATTTGTACTTCATCGATTAATAAATAATTATTTTTTCCTCGAATATATTTACTATCTACATATTCATTTAATTCTAAATAGGTATTTATCTCTTCAAATTCTGTCAAATTATAATCAATATGTATGATATTGGCGTTTTTATCATTTTCTTTTATGTAATCTATAAACATCTTTAATAATTTTGATTTTCCAGAACGTCTAATACCAGTAATAACCTTGATATCTGGTGTTCCTTTTACATTTATTAGTTTTTGAAGATAATCTCTTTTAATAAGTTTCATAGTTTTTCACCTCAGTTATATTATACCACTCATTTCGCAAAAAGCAAAAAAAATCGTTTTTGCGAAATGAAACTATTTTTTAGAGTTTACTAAGTTGTAGAAATAGGCCTTTTTATTTAATAATTCTTGATAAGTTCCCTCTTCTTTTATTTCTCCATTAGATAAGACTAATATCTTATCAACATTTTTAATAGTTTCTAGACGATGAGCAATTATTATTAGAGTTTTGTCTTTCGAGTTAGTCATTATATTAGTCATTACTTCTTTTTCAGTAATGTTATCCATAGCAGATGTTGCTTCATCTAAAATTACGATACTACTCTTTTCAAAGAAGAGTCTTGCTAGTGCAACTCTTTGTCTTTCTCCACCAGACATTTTAATACCTCTTTCACCTAGTTCAGTATCAAGACCTTTTTCTAGATGTTGGTAGTATTTTTCTAAAGAGACAAGTTTTAATACTTTTATAATTTCAGCATCTGTTGCTTTATTGTCAAAGACTATGTTTTCACGAAGTGTTCCATCAAAGATTGGTGACTCTTGTGAAATATAAGTTATGTTGTTGTATAAATCATTTAAATTTAGATTACTTAGATTTTCATTAGATATTAGTATTTGTCCTTGATAGTCTTTTAAAAGACCTATTATTAATTTTATAATAGTAGATTTACCTGAACCTGTTTCTCCTACGATTGCTAGTTTTTCATATTTTTTAATAGTTAGATTTAGATTATTTATTAAGATCTTTTTAGAATCAGGATACTTGTAAGTTATATTTTTTAGAGTTATTGTAGGAGTAAATTTCTTTAACTTTTTACCTGTTGTTAGATTAGAATCATCTTTTAAATTTAGAAAATCTAAGTATCTTTTGACAGCAATTCTATTTAATTTGTAATCTACATATTCAACATTAAAAATAGCAATTGGTTGATAAGACTTTCCAATTAATGCAATTATAGTTACTACTGCTCCGACTGAAAGATTTGATTTTAAAACTGAAAATGATAATATTAAAACTTGAAGAATAGAAACTAGAAGTTCAAATAAAGTAAAGAATAATTCATGAACTAGTTTTATTTTTACTTTATTATTTACAATGTTTTTAATACCACTTTCTGTTATTTCTATTTCCATGTCATACTTTTTATTGGTTCTAAAAACTACTAGTTCCATGAAACCACGGACTAAGTGTTTATTTAAGTATTCACTGTTTACTAGAATGTCTTCTTTTAAGTTATAGAGTCTTTTTAATATTAAATTGGTAATTAAAATTACAAAGAGATAGCCAACTAAAATAAATAGTGTTAATTCTTTTTTTACTTGATAAATAAAGATTAAACTAAAAAGAGAGGTGGGGAGTAATTTTCTAAAAACATTTAAATAAAAATTCATTATGATGTTAGTTGATGAGGTGGCACCCTCTTCTATTTTTTGAATTAGGTTACCAGTTCCTAGTTTTTGATATTCTAAATAATCTATAGTCTTCATTTTTCTTAGAGATTGTAATTTAAAATCTAGGTAAAGACCATGTTTTAATTTTTGTTCTGGATAGTTATCAATGTAGCCTAGGATAGTTAATATTAATAATAAAATTCCATAAATAATTATGGGTTTTATAGTTAGAGTTTGGTACTGAAATGCATCTAATATTTTTTGATAATATGTGACTTGATATAATTCTAAAAATGTTAGTAATATACCAATTGATAAATATAAAATTAATATTTTTTTGTTTTTTTCTAATACTTGTTTAAATAATTTCATAGTAATCTTCCTTTCATTCGTGATTGTAAAGAAAAAAGAACCTCCTTTCATGAACATGCAACAAATAACAATCACAAAAATAATTGTTTCATGTTTGTTGCCATTCATGAGGAGATTCTTAAGGCTCTTCATTATTCCTCTAAACTATTAATAGTTTATCTGGTAGTAAAACGCGAATGGTCGAATTAAATTACTACGCTTATAGTATATGATAATTTTGTTGTTTTGTCAAATTTATGTAAATTGACGTTAATTATTCAGTCTTAATAGTACTTTCTAAAGTAGTCTTTAATAAAGAATCATAAAACATAGTTTTATTCTTTATAAGATGGAAAAAATTTAAAAGATAAAATAAGCCTAAAATTAAAGCTGCGATTGGAAGATAAAGTGTTACTAAAGTATTTAGATTAAAGTCTATAAAGACTAGTGTTGGTAAACTTAGAAAATAAATTATTTTATAATAATATAGATAAATAAAGATAGCTCTTAGACTTATTCTAAGAAATGGTTTGTTTTCAGGAGATATTTTTATATTTAGAAATTTACCGGCTGGAGTGTATCCTTTAGATAGATAAGGGATTAGGATGTAATATACTATTAAAGTTATATAATTAAGGTATTTAACATTTATCAATGTCGATACAATCATATGAAAGATACAATAGATAAATAAATCTAGGAAGAAGTATGTTAATCTTCTTAGTCCAGAAATTACTTTACCTTGTTCTAGAGAATCTTTATCAATTTTTTCACGAGATGGTAAATACTTTTCGACTAGTCCAAATAAGAGATAACCAACTACCCCACCTAAGGTATTTAAAATTAAATCATCAACATCAAATAATCTATAGGGATGAGGATATATAAAATAAAGACCAGTTAATTGAGTTAGTTCAAAAAATAGACTTAGAGAAAAAGATAAAATTAGAACCTTTTTAAAACTAGCTTTGTAGTAATACCTTAAATACATACCAAAAGGAATAGTCATAAAGATATTAAATATTACAACATAAATACAGTTTTCTGTTAATGCTTTTAAGTAAGTAGAAGGAACTGAAATATTAAATGATGTTTCTTTGATGATGTCTGTTATAAATTTAAAAGGAATTAAATTATACATTGTTTTATCAGTTGGAAGATTATTAATATCTGGTAATGGTAAAATTACTAAGAAATAGATTGTCATCATGTAAAGAATAAAAGAATAGACAATTACTGTTCTTAACTTATTAATGGATCCATATTTATGATATTGTTTTAAAATATAGGGAATTGTAAAGATAAGAGCTATAATTGGAAAAAATATTATAGATGTTTTAATTGTAGATATATATTGCATAGTAATCCTTCTTTCAGTAGTATTATAACAGATATATTTAAAATTTAACCTTACAGTTTTGTTACATAGAAAAAGAAATAAGTACTTGGAATTATTTCTTTATCTTTTGTAAGACTTTGATTGTAAAAACTACACAACCATTTTTTTAGTTTCTTCTTCGGTATAGTAACCATTATAGGTATCTTGAACTACTTCTTCTACATCTCTGTAACGCTCTTTAAAGTCTTCGTCAAAATACTTTTCGTAGCAAGAATACCAATCTGGAAAATCTTCTCTTTTTATGACTTCAGCAATTACTTCTTCATCATAGTCAGGTAATTTTTGAAATCTAATAGTATCAGTTGGTTTTATAAGACGTCTTTTAGAATCATTTAGACGATATTCTCTAGTTTTATTATTGTTTGCTAGTGATGTAAAGTTAGAAGCATATAGTTTCATAATGTGTTCCATACTTATACCTCTATTTGTTTCCAGTACATTTTGTTATCAATAAATTCATAAGTTAATTTATTTTGATCTTTTAAATAAGAAAGATATGATTTTATAGTACAACTAATTAAAACATACTGAGTAATATTTATTACTAAGTTATAATCATCAAAGACATGTTTTAGAATATCTTCAAAAGTCATTTTTTCTTTACAAATATTATATAAGTAATCTAGAATTTCATTTATTTTATCTTCATTTAATTTTATTAAATCAGTAATATTATTCGTAGCTTCACAGTGAGATGGAATATACATTTTAGCAGGTAGTTCTTTTAACATATTTAGAGTATTTAAGTATTCTGATACATCATAGATAAAGAAGATATGATACTTAGTAATTGTTTCTTCACTGAAAAGAGAATCTCCTAAGAAGATAACATCATCTGATGTTTTTATACCAATCATATCAAAGAAATGACCTCTTAAAACAATGTATTCTAGACCAGTTGGGAGATTATTATCAATATCTGTTACTACTGATGGTTTAGCCATTAAAAATTTATTATTTCTAATAGAATCAAATGGATAAGCTCCATATAAGAAAGATGGTTCTATTAGAGGATATTCAGTAATACATTTTTCAATACCATAACTATATATTTTGCAATTAGTACGATCTTGAATTAGTTTATTTCCACCTACATGATCAGCATTAGAATGAGTGGTAATTATACCAACTACTTCCCAACCTTTTTCAGTTACTATTTTTAAAATCTTTTTACCGGATTCTTTATCATTACCAGTATCAATTAAAAAGATATGTTTATCATCTAAGAGATAGATACCAATATTAGTATTATTTTCAATGTAGTATGTTTTTTCTCCAACTTGTTTTAGTTCCATAATTTTCACCTCTTAGGTATATTATAAAGAATTTTTGCAGTTATTTAAAGTTAAAATTCACAATTAGAAACACTTCTAGGATATGGAATTACATCTTTTATGTTTTCGATACCAGTTATGTACATTAATAATCTTTCAAAACCAATACCAAAACCTGATGTTTGTACTCCACCATATTTTCTTAATTTTAAGTACCAATCGTACTCTTCTATTTTCATATCTCTTTCTTGCATGGCTTTTAGAAGAGTATTGTAGTCATCTTCTCTTTGACTCATACCAAATACTTCACCTATGCCTGGTAATTCTAGGTCAGCACCAGCTACAGTACCATCTTCTAGATGTTTCATATAGAAAGCTTTTATTTCTTTTGGCCAGTTAATAATAAACATTGGACAGTTAAAGTATTCAGTTAAATATTTTTCATGCTCTTTAGCAATATCAGAACCATATTTTGGTTCAAAGACAAACTTTTTAGGAGCTTTTTTTAGTATTTCAATACATTCTTTATAAGTTACTCTTTTGAAAGACTCTTTTGTTACTTTTTTTAATTTCTTTATTAAGTCTTTTTCAATATATTTATCTAAAAATTCTAATTCCTCTTTAGCATGTTTTAAAACGTACTTTATGACATATTTCATTAACTCTTCAGCAATATCCATTATTCCTTCTAAGTCACAAAAAGCTACTTCTGGTTCTATTTGCCAGAATTCAGCAGCATGGTATGGGGTGTGAGATGGATCTGCTCTAAATGTTGGTCCAAATGTATATGTTTTTGTAAATGCTTGAGCAAATGTCTCAGCTTCAAATTGAGTTGAAACTGATAAACCTACTTTCTTTTGAAAATATTCTTTTGTGTAATCAACTTTTCCTGTTTTAGCGATTTTTTCTAGATCTTGTGTTGTTACTTGGAACATCTCTCCTGCTCCTTCACAGTCACTAGCAGTAAATATTGGAGCTTGGAGATAGATGTAACCATTATCTTGAAAATACTTATGTATTGCCATAGCAGTTATACTTCTTATACGAAATACTGCTTGAAATAAAGTAGTTCTTGGTCTTAAGTATGCTTCATCTCGTAAGAATTCTCTACTATGAGGTTTAGGTTGAATTGGATAATCTTCGGAACAGTCCGCTAATAATTCAACTTTTTTGGCATGAAGTTCAATTAGTTGGTCTTTTACAGGAGATAATTTTAAAATACCAGTTACTTTTAAAGCAGAACCAAAGTGAATTTTAGTAATACTATCGTAATCCTTTATGGATTTATCATAAATTACTTGTAATTTTTTAAAACAAGTTCCATCAGATAATTCAATAAAACTTATTTCTTTTTGTTTACGATGTTTTCTTATCCATCCTTTAATAGTTATTTCTTTTTCAATTAATGATTTATAATCATCATATACTTTTTTAATTTCCATATTATTTATTCCTTTCAAATATATTTTTTAGATACTTGTAGGAAATATCTTTTAGAGTTTTATTTTAGTTTTTATATTATTATAATTGTCATTATTATCATTATTAGTTTCTTTCATTTAACCACTTCCTTATATATAAAAATACCCGATACATCCTACAATAAGGACGAATATCGGGTATCCGTGGTGCCACCTTAATTTATTATTAAAAAAACCATTATATATAATGGTTTGCTTTCAATAATCACTCTTTTTTAGTTCTAACAAACCTAGCAATATGATAACGGATTGCTTCCGAACTAGTCTACTAAGATATTATCTTTTCGGTAGTTTGCTCCAAGGTGTTCTTTCAACAAAATTTTATTATTAGTTCACACTATACCTAACTCACTCGAATAAATTTTTTGTTTACTTTTCCTTTTCAAAGCAATTTCATTATAACATGTCATTATTTATTTGTCAAAAGTTGACTAGTTTTATTTAGTTTGTTTGATTATATATTTTATTTTATGGTAAGATAAGTTTAGGAGGATGATAAAATGAAAGTTATTCAATATGGCTGTGGAAAAATGGCTAAGTATACAATGCGCTATGTCCTTGAAAACGGATGGGATATTGTTGGTGCAGTAGACATTAATCCAAATGTTATTGGAAAAGATGTTGGAGAAATTATAGGAGGAGAAAATATTGGAGTTAAAGTAGTTTCTGTTGATGAGGCTGAGGCTTTATTTAGTGAAGTAAAAGCTGATGTTTGTATTGTTACTACTATGAGTTTACTTGCTGATTGTCGTGATGCCTTACTTTTATGTGCAAAACATGGAATTAACGCAATTACTACTTGTGAAGAGGCTTTTTATCCAATAAACTCTAACCCTACTCTTACTTTAGAAATTGATAAATTAGCAAAAGAAAATAACTGTACTATTACTGGTTCTGGTTATCAAGATGCTTTCTGGGGTAATTTAATTAGTACTTTAGCTGGTACAACTCAAAGAATTACTAAGATTAAGGGAAGCTCTTCTTATAACGTAGAAGATTATGGAATTGCTCTTGCAAAAGCTCATGGTGCTGGTCTTACTCCAGAAGAGTTTGATAGAGATGTTGCTAGTGTTGATCGAATGAGTGATGAAGAACGTCAAAATATTATTAACTCTGGTACTTATACACCAAGTTATATGTGGAATGTTAATGGATGGTTATGTGATAAATTACATTTAGATGTAGTTAGTCAAACACAAAAATGTGTTCCACAATTTTGTGATGAAGATATTCACTCTACAACATTAGATATGGATATTAAAGCAGGAGTTGCCACTGGTATGAGTGCTGTTGTTACAACTACTACTAAACAAGGAATTATTTTAGAGACTGAATGTATTGGTAAAGTATATAGCAAGGAAGATTGTGATAGAAATGATTGGACAGTTGAAGGAGAACCTAATACTAATTTAGTTATTACTAGACCTTGTACAGTTGAACTTACTTGTTCTGCAATAGTAAATAGAATTCCGGATGTAGTTAAAGCAGAAGCTGGATTTGTACCTACTTCTAGAATGGGAGAATTAAAATACATAGTTAAATAATTAGACTAAATAAAAAGGTTACAACTCTTTTGGTTGTAACCTTTTTTTGTACCTTTATAATACATCATTTGAATTGTTACTTGGATAATTATTATTTTGAGGTATGTTATTCATTTGAATGTTATTATTTTGAGGCATGTTATTCATTTGAAAGTTATTATTTTGAGGCATACCATTATAGTTATTATTTGGCACTGGTTGTTCAAAACTAGAAATATAATTTACAGCTTTTGAAGCATATTCACTTACCTTTTTACCAAATGGATTTTCTTTCATAGCATGTCCAGTTAATGTAGAAATAACAAATAAGAACTTAGTTAACATTACTAAATAATCAACACCAGAATCTAAGAATGAAATTATAGTTGTTACTGGGCTCATAAACTTAGTTTGTAGAGTTGTAATACTAATTTGATTAGTATATGATAAGTAAGAATTAATTACATTAACAATACTTTCAATACCTTTAAATACTAAACTAACTCCATCAGAAATAATTGACCAAGCAAATGATATTAATGTAAGACCTACTAAGAAAGCAATTACATTTACCATTAAGTTTCTTACCTTGTCATTTACTTCACAGAATATTAACATTAAAATTACAGCTAGTAATAAAGTTTGCCATCCTGCAAATAAAGATGCTAATAAGATAATAGCAGCCAATCCATTATTGATTTTTAATTTATTCATTTTACTCCTCCTATTCTATATTAATTATATAAGTTATTGGGAATTTTTTCAAGGTTTTAGTAGACAATATACTTATATATTTTATTTAAATTTCACTCAGAAAAAAAGATATTAATCTAAGTCAATATCTTTAAAGCTATATTCCCAGCCTGGTTGCCAAGCACCTGTTTTTCTCCAGTCGTTAGCATTAGCTTCTTCCCAAGAGATATGTTTTGTAATTACTTCTATTGCTAATTGAGGAGCTCTATGAGCTATAATACCAATTGTTTTACCTTGGTAGTTTTCATTTACATATTTTAAGAATTCTCTAATTCTTTTTTCAACATCTTGTAAAGATTCTCCATTTGGAAAGGGAGTTTCGATATGTTCTTCATAAATTACTTGGTTCTTATCACCACCATCTAAATCTCCATAATTACATTCTCTAAGTCTATTATCTTCTATAGCTTTGAATTCAGGAAAAGCTAGTTTAGCTGATTCTTTTGCTCTTATTAAATCAGACGTGAATAATACATCAAATTTATAGGGAGTGGTTTTTCCTAAATTAACAGCTTGTTCTTTACCTAAATCATTTAATTCTACTTGTTTCCAACCAGAACATTTTTTGGTTGCATTATCATATGTTGTACCATGTACATAATAAATTATTTTTGTTTCCATACATCCTCCTACTACTATTATACTATTTATCTTCATTATTACCTAATTTATATTTAAAAAATTTAACTAGAGTTTTTCCAAACTTTATAAAAAATATATCATTTTATTTTTTTATAGAATATCAGAAAATTTAGGTTTAAAATAATAATATAACTTATAAAAAATATTATGAATGGTGAAATGCAATGAACAAAACAAATTCAGAAAAAATTTTAACTTACTGTGATAATTTATCTAAAATAAAAATAGATTCATTTGATTATTATAAAATTATTAATCCATATAATGATTGTAATAAGGAGCAAATAAAAGTTATTACAACTAAATTTTACACTAGGTTTTATAATGATAAAAAGAAAAGAAGATTAATACTAGGAAGTAATCCAGCAAGAAGGGCTTCTGCGGTTACAGGAGTTCCCTTTGAAGATGCAATTCATTTACAAAAAGAAACCGGAATATTCATCGATAACTTTTATGTTAATAAATCTTCTTCTAACTTTCTTTATGATGTTATTGATGAATATGGAGGATGTGAAAAGTTTTATAATGATTTTTATATGAATTTTGTATTTCCTTTAGGTATTTCTAAAATTAATTCTAAGGGAAATGAAGTTAATTACAACTATTATGATGTTAAGCAATATGAAGAAAGATTTGAAGAGTATATTATTAAATCAATTAAAGAGATTCTTCAATTTAATATAGATACTTCGATATGTTATTGTATTGGTAGTGGTAAAAATTATGAATATTTGGTAAAACTAAATAGAAAATATAATTTCTTTAAAGAGATTATTCCACTGGAACATCCTAGATTTATAATGCAATATAATTCTAAGAATAAAGATTTGTATTTAAAGAAATATTTAGAGGCTTTGAAAAAATAATAAGTTTTATTAGAATTTATTTATACTTAGCAATTTATTTTTAATTGAAAAACCGATAGATTATTTGGAGGTCTATCGGTTTTATTAACAATTATTAGTCATTGTTAGGGGTACTTTATAAAGAGTTACTTTATTATTTTCATCTGTTGCACTTATTTGGAGATATAGTCTATTCTTCTTATAATTGATACAAGTTTTAGAATAATTATCAATATTAAAACGAACATCTTTTAAGTAGTCTTCTAATTTTATAGGATTTTTTCCTTTATAAGAATCATTACCTATTTTGGTTTCAGTATTATTACTGCTTTCATATAAAACACACTCTATCTTTTTATATTCCGTTATATCATTACCATTACAATAAGTAATATTAGAAATATAAATAGATGATTTTTTATCATTATAGGCAATACTTCCAGATATTTTAAAGTTAGAACAACTAGAAGTTAAAGTTTTAAATTCAAAATTATGATTATGAAGATAATTATTGTAAATAATAAAAGAAGATAAGACAACTATAATAGATAATAAGATTATAATAATTATTAATTTACTCTTATTAGATTTATTTTTATTAGATACTCTTCCTTCTAATAAATCTTCGATGTTGACATTAAAATCTTTACTTATTTCTTTTAATAAACTTACATCTGGGATATTTTTACCATTTTCCCATTTACTTACGGCTTGATAAGTTACACCATATTTTTCAGCAAACTCAGCTTGGGTTAGATTATTTTTCTTTCTTATTTCTTTGATAAGCTTTCCGATCTTCTCTTGATCCATATAGTCACATCCTTACTACTTTTAATCAATAAATACTCTTGGGACACGATTAGAGATAGTTGATAATATCTCATAATTAATAGTATTACATTCTCTAGCTACATCTTCTAGAGTTATATTTTTATTATCCCAGATATAGACATAGTCTCCTACTTTTACATCTTTAATATTAGTTACATCAATCATAAAAGAATCCATACATACTGTTCCTACTATATTAGCAATAGTATCTTTTACAACGACTTTACCTTTGTTAGATAAATTACGACGAATACCATCAGCATAACCTATAGCAACTGTTGCGATAGTCATTTTTTTAGGAGTTATAAACGTTCTTCCATAACTTATACTAGTACCTTCTTCTACTTCTTTTATAAAAGAAATATGAGATTTTAACTTAGCAACTGGTTTTAAATCTATTTTTGTTAGTATAGTATCAGTTGGAGTATAACCATATAATATGATACCAGGTCTTACTAAGTTACAGATTTTAGAATTAACATTTAAAATACCATTAGAAGCTTCTGCATGAATATATTTGATATTAGGATAATATTCTTTTATTTTAGTAACACCTTGTTCAAATAAAGACATTTGATGATTAGTAAATTCTTTGTCTTTATCGGCAGTAGATAAATGAGTATATACTCCTTCTACATTAATATTAGTAGTTGTTTTTAAATAGTTTAATACTTCATCTAAATCGTTGATATTAAAACCAGTTCTACCCATACCAGTTTCTAATTCTAAGTGAATGGTAAATGTTTCTTTGTGATTACTTAGTTCTTTAATAAAGTTTAAGTCTGCAACTCCTACTGTAACATTATATTTAATAATATTTTCTATATCTTCTAAGTATGGTTGGTTTAAGACAAATATTTCATTTTTAAAACCATCATGTCTTAAATCAATTGCTTCTTTTACAATAGCAGTTGCGATTATCTTAAAGTCCTTTATAAGAAAAATATTCTTATTTAAATATGTTCCATAACTATTAGCTTTCATAACATACATTATATCTTTATTAGGACCAATTAGTCTTTTTATTTCATTGACATTATGTTTAAAAGCACTAGTACTTATTTCTAAGATTGATTGTCTTTCATTCATTTTAATACACCTCATGTTTATAATTATTTGTTTTATTTAAATATTATACCATTATATTTAATTTATGTGGTGTTTTTTCATAGAAAAAGAATAGTTTTTAGACTATTCTTTGTACTTTATTTTCTTTTTAATACTTTTTGTTTTTCTATTAATTTGTATATTTCCATTATTAAGATAATTATTGTTGATATAGCAAATAGTAATAACATATGAGATATTGGAATACTAGTTGTTTGTAAGAAATTACTTAAGAATGGTATTTCACTAAAGACGATTTGAAGTATTAAGGCTGATAGAATACTGAATATAATTAGTGGATTAGTTTTTAATGGAGTTTTAAAGATTGATTCTTTTTCACTACGACAGTTTAGAACATGCATGTTTTGAATAAATACCATTAGTGTCATTATATAACCTCTAGCAGATGAGATTTGCATATTTAGATTATTTATTAGATACATCCAAGTTATAAATACTATTAAACCTATGGATATTCCAGATATTAATACTTCTTTTGCTAGTAGTTTATTAAATAGTGTTTCTTTTGGATTTCTAGGTGGTTCCTTCATAATATTTGATTCTGCTTTTTCAAATGATAAAGCAAAGTCTTGTAAGCCATCTGTTACAATATTTAGCCATAATAGTTGGATTGCTACTAGAGGCATTGGCATATCTAGAATGATTGCTAGAAGGAAGAATAAGACTTCTGCTACTCCACAAGATAGTAACATATAACTTATTTTACGAATATTACTATAAGCATTTCTTCCTTCTTTAATACCTAAAACTATAGATTTAAAACTATCATCTAGAATTATCATAGAAGAAGTTTCTTTAGCGACATCAGTACCTGAACCCATTGCAATACCAATGTTTGCTGATTTTAGAGCAGGTGCATCATTTACACCATCACCTGTTACAGCAACAAACTCTCCTTGTCTTTTTAGAGATTCAACTATTTCTAATTTATTTAGAGGAGTTACTCTAGTAAAAACTTTTTTAGTTTTAAGAAACTTATCAAACTCTTTTTGACCTTTTTCTAAGTATTCATCTACTTCTTGACCAGTTGTTACTTCATTAAATGTTTCTACTAAATTTAAATCTTTAGCAATAGAATATGCAGTTAGAGGATGATCTCCAGTTATCATAATAACTTTTATACCAGCTGTTTTACATTCATTAATAGACTCTTTTACATCTTCTCTAATTGGATCTATAAAAGCTACTAGACCTATAAAAGTCATTTTCTTTAGAGTTTTACTTTCACTAGATGCTACAGCTATTACACGATAACCAGAACTTGCTAATGATTCATTTTGTTCTTTTAAAAGTTCTTTATCTATTTTTACAGTCTTTTCGCCTACTTTCATAGTAGTACAAAATTCTAAGACTTTTTCTAAGGAACCTTTTACAGTACAATAGTCTTTATTATTTTCTTTATAAAAAACTGCTGAATACTTTTTTTCTGATTCATAATTTATACGATCTGTTATTTTTATATCATCTATCTTTATACCTAGTTTTAGACCTAGTGAAAGAAAAGCTATATCAATGGAGTCACCAAAATATTTATACTCATTTTTCTTTTTTTCTAGAGTTGCTTCATTATTTAAAACTGCTAATTTACTTATATATTGGGCATCATTTATATTAGCAGAAGCTAGTGGTATTACCTCTCCTTTATCATTATAACCAGTACCAGTAATATCAAAGGTACTATTATCTGGTAAAACTATTTTTTTAGCAGTTTGTTCATTTACAGTAAGAGTTCCTGTTTTATCTGATGCTATTACGGTACAACTACCTAGACTTTCAACAGAGTTTAGTCTTTTTACAACAACATTTTTTTTACTCATACGATTTGAGCCGATTGTTAGAGCCATAGTTAGAGCTAGAGGTAATCCTTCTGGCATAGCAGATACAGAAAGAGCTATTACAGATAAGAATATTTCACTACCTGCAGTTCCTTTTGCGTACAAGGCAACTGTTATTACTACAGCGACTACAATAATTAGAAAAGTTATTTGCTTGGAGAACTTTTCCATACGAATAGTTAGAGGGGACTTAGTTTCTTTAGTATTATTTACTTTACTAGCTATCTCACCAATTTCTGTATTAATTCCTGTTGCTGTTACAATAGCTTTTGCTCTACCAGTTAAAATATTAGTACCAGCATAAAGCATATTTTTTCTTTCAGCTAGAATTACATCTTTATTTATGGTACCTTTATCTTTTTCAACGCTTGTACTCTCACCTGTTAAAATAGATTCATCAACTGATAAGTTACTAGATTCTATTAAACGCATGTCAGCACTTATTTTATCCCCAGATGTTAGAAGAACGATATCCCCTACTACTAACTCACTAGCATCTATTTCTTTTGCTATTCCATTACGTAGGACTTTAGTTTTTACTTCAATTAGTTTGGTTAGGGCTTCAACATTTTTATTAGCTTTCCATTCTTGATACGTTCCTAGTATTAAGTCAACTAAAATTATAAAAAGAATGGCTATAGCGTCTACTTTTTCTTTTATTAAAAATGAAACAATACTAGCAAATAGTAATAATAAAACTATAGGATCAGTTAATTCTCTAAGAAATATTTTTAGAAGAGAATCTTTTTTCTTTTTAGGTAGTTCATTTTTACCATTTTTTTGAAGTCTAAGTGTTGCTTCTTCAGTAGTTAGACCTTCTTCAGTACTATTTAATTTTTGCAGTACATCAGTAATTTCAGTACTATGCCATTTTTTTAATTTCATATAATCACCTGTTATTCTTTTACTTTACAATTACTTTTTTCGGTATCCTTCCAGACATTGCCATTTACAAATTGAGTCATGGCCATGATAAAGGCATCTTTAGTTATATCTATTCTACTTATAGAATCATGTGTTAGAGCGTTTACGCCACCTTTTCCTTTACCTAAGTCCTCAGATTCATATACTTTATCAAGTACTTCACCAAGAGATGTTTCTATTATTTCTTTAACATAACTATTTGGTACTGGGAAAGCTGGACCTATTCCTACACTTTCATAACCAGCTTTGTCTTTAACAACGGCAAAGTTTACTATCATCCAAGTACCGTATAAATTACAAATGCCAGATTCAACTGCCAGAAAGTAATCTATGTCTAGACTATTTTCTTTAGCATACTCAATTAGATTATCTACCCTATTTTTAGCACCATTATAAGTATCTTCATTTACGGGTTGGTCTGGAACATTTGATGGTACCTTTATACCTTCTATTTCAAAATCTTTAAAAAAATTACTTAGAGCAAGTTTTGCTCCTTCTATTTTGCCAGGATTTTTAGTTCCGATTAAAACTTTCATATTTTTCCTTCTTTCTTTTTTTCAATTAAATCTTCATATAGATAATACGCATCATCTACTGTATTATCCCAATTTTTATATAAATCACGATAAGCATTTTCTTTTACTTCATTATATAGTTTTTTATTCTCTAAAATTTCAATAATTTTATTAGTGTAGTCTTCAATTGAATTTTTAGATAAGTACCCATTAACATTATTAGTAACAGTTGCAGCTGTTGCGGTATTTTCTAAAAATACAGTTGGTGTTTTTTGAGAGGCAGCTTCTATTTGAACAATAGATGAAGAGTCATAAATTGATGGGAATAGCATAAGATCGGATCTACTATAATAATAAGCTAATTCTTTACGATTAGTTATTTTACCACACATAATAATTTCTTTTTCCATGTCAAGTTCGGATATTTTCTTTTTTAGTTTATCTTCATCTTGACCTGAACCAACAAATAACATTTTCCATTTTAATCTAGGCTTTTTTAGTTTTAATAATTTTAGAGAGTCTACGATAAAGAAAATGTTTTTTAAAGTGTTAATTCTTCCTACAAATAAGAAGATAATTTCACTTTCCTTTAATTTGTGCTTTTCATTTATAAATTTATGAGCTTGTTTGACATCTTGAACTGGTTCCATTTCAGTAGCATTATTCATTACACGAGGTAGACATTTATAATGATATTCCTCATGAAAAATACGGGCAACTTCATTGTTAACAGCCCAACACTCATCACATTTATTAAAGACTTTTATTAGTTTACTAGTTAGTCTGTTTGCTAAATACTCAGACTTTACAGCTTTTAGAAAGTCTTGTTTAAACTGACTATGCATTGTAGCAATACAAGGAATATTATGCTTTTTGGCATACTTTAGACCAGCTTCTCCTAGAGTAAATGGAGAATGAATATGAACAATATCTAGTTTGTACTTTTCTAATTCTTTTCTAAACTTTGGATCAAGTTTAGGAGTTGGAAGAGAATAATCTAAAAATAAGGCTTTGATAGAATTACATCTTACAACTTTATAAGGAAAGATGGAGTCATCATAAGGAGATGAAATATAGTTAGGAACAAAGACTATTACATTAGCGTATTTTACTAGTCTTCTTGCATAATTATCAACAACCATACATACTCCATCATTCATAGGATAGAATGAATCATTAAATATTCCAATAGTTAGTTTATTATTCATAGTAAGCTCCTTTTGTTACTTTTGTTTTTTTGATGTTTCCTTTTTCTTTACTTCTTTTTTCTTTTCTTTTTTTAAATTGTTAGGCATGTATAATCCTAATAAAATATTAAATAATTTAAATAATTTATCTTTAGTTTTTGAGGTTGCTGGTAACTCTCTAACTAAATTAATACAAGTTACAATCTTTTTAAGAGTAACAGTTTCAGTATTATTTATATTAGACTTTTTTAAGATTTCAAAAATTGAGGCAACAAATTCTCGAATATCTTCTTCAGAGTTATTTTTTATGAAATCTTTAGTTTCTTCTGAGAAAACTATACTACTTTCACTTTGTGTAGCAGGTACAAAATAACTACCAAAACATTGCCATGATGTGGCGTGATGTTGTAGTATACCTTTCATATTACTTTGAACGACAAAATAATTTGGAGTTGAATATAGTAACATTCCAACTAAACTTATTTCTGGGGTGAACTTTTTTATTTTAGGGATTAGTTGTTGATAACGTTTACTTAAAAATTCTTTTTCACGCATACCTGGGCCATCAAAGTCATAGACAGTAACAATTCTTTTTTTGACATTATCTTCTGCTTCCATAGCTGCAGCAACAGCTAGATTTCCCCCTTTAGAATGTCCTCCTACATAGATTTTTTTATGTTTCTTAGCTTCCTTATTTAAATAACCAATCGCAAGAGTTTGACTTGGTACAGGAAACTTGTTAGATAAATCAAAGTCTTCACGCCAACCAGACATGTATTCATTGGTTCCTTCATAAGAAATATAAATCCAGTCATTATATTCAAAAGTTATAGCTCCAAATTGTTTTTCAGTATCAACTATTCTTGAATAATTAGTCATTAATATATCTTTAAAGCGTAAAGTGTTTTTTACATTACCAAAAAGATTATGAGCATACTTATAAACATTTAGTTTGTTCTTTATTTTTTCATTTGTAACAACACTAAAATAAGCTTTACTAACGTTTTCTATAGTATTAGGTAAAATACTAATTACTTCACTAAAATTTAAGTATGATAGCTCTGCTAGTATTAGAGCATCTACATCATTAAATGGAACTTCATTAAAATCTTTATCTCCATAATATTTACAATAGTCAATAAAATTTGCCATAGTATCACTCCTATTATCATTATAACATTTAGAAAATAAAAAGATAAAGTCTTTTTACTTTACCTTTACCTTTTTATTACATTTATTTATTATTTATTGCAAGTTGAAGTACAAATATCTTTTTTACAATCTTGCATCATACATCTTAATTTATTTTTTAATCCTTCTAAATCTTCATTAGCCCAGTAGTCAGCTGGTTTTTCATAACCTTTTGTATCCCAAGCAGTTTCATCATCAAAACCAACAATTTTACCATCTTTTATTGCTATTACTGCAGGTACATAAAGTCTTTTATTACCTTCTTCATCATTTTGTAAGTAGTCAGATAAAATTTCAGTTATTTTTTTGTAGGCATCTGTATTATTTTTACGTTCTTCTAAAATATTTAAATAGTAGATTTTTTCTACTTCTTTTTCTTTTGCTATTTCATTTAGATATGGGACATAAGCTGTACACCAAGGACATTCTGGGAAGCCTAAGTAAACAATACCTGTACCCTTTTCTAAAATATTTATGATTTGTTCTGGAGTACGATAAACAAAAACATTGTCTAAAGCCTTTCCATCTTCATCTTTTAAGTTATATTCTTTAGCAAATTTTTCACTGTCTGTTAATTTGTTATCATTATTAGTATCAGCTTTCTTACTATTTTTTGGATAGAAACAAAATACTCCTAAAATAACTATAACTACTAAAGCAATTATTAATAAACTATTTTTCTTCATATTACTTCTCCTTTTTTATTTATATTTCAATTGTATTAAGAAAAATAGGTCTTTTCAATAAACTTGAAGTTGAAAAAAACTCAACATGAGGTTGAGTTTATGGTTTAGTAATATTTATGGTTCCTTTTGGATGATTTTGGGGTGCGTATATTGAATACAATTTTAATGGAGTATTTCCAATATTAGTGATGTTATGATAAGTACCAGCTGGTATTAAAATAGCATAGTTAGAATTTACTTCTTTTTTAAAAGATAAATCATTTTTTGAAGTTCCTAATTCAACTAGGGCATTTCCTTCTTCTAGTTTTATAAATTGATCTATGTTAGTATGAACTTCTAGACCAACACTTTCTTTTTGTGGAATACTCATTAGAGTTAGTTGAAGATTATTACCAGTCCAAAGAGTTGTTCTATAGTTTGGATTTTCTAAAGTACGTTTTGTTAGATTTATAGTACTAGGTGTTGGACCTAGATCGGTTGGGATAGTATTGCTGCGATAGTTATTTGGGTTATGATAGTTTGAATTATAATAATTATAGGGATTATTATAATTATTTGAATAATAATTCATGATATTTTTCCTTTCATATATAGTTTATGTAAAGAGAAAAAATAGTTTAAAAAAAGTAAGAAATTAATTTTTCTTACTTAGTGCTTTTGAATATAATTCATAGTCTTTTTCGGTAAAACAAGAAAATATAACATCAATGTTTTCAGGTAGATATTCTTTTACTGTACTTATAGCAATCTTCATAGCTTTTTCTTTAGGGTAATGATAGATACCAGTACTTATACAAGGAAAAGCAATTGATACTTTTTCTAAGTTATTTTCTTTTAGATATTTTTGGGCTAGTAAAAGACTATTTTTGTAACAGGAACTTAATAGGTTCCCCTCATTATTATTGCCACCTAGATAGATGGGACCTACTGTATGAATTATTTTTTTGGCTTTGCAATTATAACCATTAGTCATTTTTGCTTCACCAGTTTTACAACCGTTTAATTTACGACATTCTTCTAATAATTCAGGTCCAGCTTTCTTATGGATTGCTCCATCAACACCAGACCCTCCTAATAGAGATGGTCTGGCAGCATTTACTATTATGTCAACATCTAAATCTACAATATTTTCTTTAGTTACAATTATGGGCATTACTTTTTGTCCTTTTTATTTTCTTGTTTTTTAGTTTTTTCGGCTTTTTTTACTTTTTCAGTTTTTACTTTTGGAACACTGATTTTAGCTTCTTTTACTTCATTTTTCTTTTCAGTAAGAGCTCTTTTTACATATAAGCCACCTAGTAAAACTAGTAGTATTCCAAAGATAATGTATAGTGGAATATTTCCTTTTAGTCCAGCAAGTAAATAAAATAGACCTGCTAGAAAAAATAAAACTGCACAAATAATACTTCTTTTCATAAATTTCTCCTATCTTTTCATTTACTTTATTATAACATAATAATTAGTTATTGCATACTAAGAAAAATGGTTGTAGTTTTATAAAAAGAAAGTCTAATTAGACTCTCTTCCACATTATAGTTAAAACGTTTAGAATAGCTAGTAGTGTTACACCTACATCAGCAAAGACAGCCATCCAGATAGTACTTATACCAAATACTCCTAGTAGTAAGACAATGAATTTTACAATAAGAGCAAAGATAATACTTTCTTTTACTTTACGTTTTGTTAATTTAGAAATATTATGAGCAGTTTTTATTTTAGATAAGTCGTCTTTCATAATAACAATATCACTTGCTTCGATAGCAGCATCACTACCAAGTCTACCCATAGATACACCAATATCAGAAGTTTTAATAACTGGGGCATCATTGATACCATCACCAATAAACATTACTAGTCCTTGTTTTTGATATTCTTTTATTTTTTCTACTTTATCGATTGGTAAAAGATTATTGTAATAAGTATTTATTTTTACTTCATGAGCTATTTCTTTAGTTATATCTTCATTATCTCCTGATAAAATCATGATATCTTTGAAGTCCTCTTTTAACGAATTAAGCGCATAACTACTTTTCTTTATACGATCAGCTATAACAATACAACCAGCGTATTTTTTATTAATTGCGACATAGATAACAGTACCAATAGCTTCTTCTTTAGGTAGTTCTACTTTGTTTTCTTCCATTAGTTTTTTATTACCAACTAATAGTTCTTTATTTTTTATAGTACATGAGATACCTTTTCCAGAGTATTCTTTATGGTTAGTAGATTTTTCTAAAGGCTCTTTACAATAATTAGTTATAGCTTTAGCAATAGGATGAATAGAGTTTACTTCGGCTGATGCTACTAAGGTTATAAAATCTTTTTCTTTTAAAGTTTTACTTTCTACTTTGGTTACTTCAAAGACTCCCTCAGTAATTGTGCCAGTTTTATCTAGGGCAAGATAATCGATATCAGCTAGAGTTTCTAGTTCTCTACTACCCTTTATTAAGATTCCTTCTTTACTTGCTCTACCTATTCCTGAGAAAAATCCTAATGGTACTGAGATAACTAGAGCACAAGGACATGATGTTACTAAAAACACTAGTGCTCTATAAACCCATGTTTTAAAATCTCCTACTATTAGAGATGGAACTATAGCAATTATTAAAGCTGATATAACTACTACTGGTGTATATATTTTGGAAAATTTACGTATAAATGTTTCTGTATTAGTTTTTTTGTTGTTGGAGTTTTCAATTAAGTCAATTATTTTACTAGCAGTAGATGTTTTATAAGTAGAAGTTGCTTTTACTTTTAGAATTGAATCTTTATTGATTGAACCTGAGATAACTTGGTCATTAGTAGTTACTTTTCTTGGGATTGATTCACCTGTTAGAGAAGATGTGTCCAAGTAGCTTGTTCCCTCAATGACAATTCCATCTAGTGGAACTTTTTCTCCTGGTAAAACAATAAAGATGTCATCTACTTTGGCTTTTTTAATAGATACTTTTTCTATTACACCATCTTTAAATAAATTAACAGTTTCACTACGTAAGTCCATTAATTTAGTAATAGATTTTTTACTACTTGCTACTGCAACATCTGATAAGTATTCACCTGTTTCAAATAAAAGCATAACCATAACTGCTTCCATATAACTACCAATAGCGAAGGCTCCTAGAGTTGCTAGTATCATGAGAAAGTTTTCATTAAAAATATCCTTTTCCTTTAATCCTTCAAAGGCTTCCATATATATTTCATGACTTATAAATACATAACTCACTACTAAGACTATTGTTTTAATAGGTGTTGGTAGAAACATGGAAATTATAAAAAGTAGCGTACTTATGATTATTCTTATTAAGTCTTCATTTAAAAATTTTTTCATTACATTACCTCCGATATATGCTCCAAGCCATATTTTAAAATTATTTTTATATGTTCATCACTTATACTATAATATACATTCTTCCCTATTTTGTCAGTTTTTACTAAATTAGATGCACGTAAGTTTTTTAATTGATGAGAAATTGCTGATTGAGTCATGTCAAGTAGTTCACTTATTTCATTTACACATAATGGTTTATTTAAGAGTGCATCTAAAATTCTTAGTCTTGTTTGGTCACCAAATATTTTATAGAACTCGCTAAGACCATATAAAAGTTCTTTACTATGTAGTTTCATAATTCACCTCCATATATGATTAGTTGTTCATATATTCATAATAATATATGTGTATGTTTAAGTCAAGAAAAAAAGTATCATAATGGATACTTTACGTATAGTTAGTCTTTTATTTGCAGTTATGTTTTTTATTATATGTTACAAAAGCTATTGTAGATATTGTTATTAGTAATAGACCTATTCCGATATGGATAATAATTCCAGAGCCTCCTGTTAAAGGTAGACTTCCTGCTTCTGGCACTTCTATTTCTACTTTGTAATAACCATCTGTTGTGCTTGCTACTGAGCCCGATATCTTTACTTTCATTGATGTTGTTGGGGCAAGACTATATCCTGATTTTGCTTTGGTATTTTTTATGTAATAAGTTCCTTCTGCTACTCCAGCAAGTGTTCCTTTACCAGATGAGTCTGTAGTAATTGTACCAACTTTTTGAGTTAAGCTTGAATCTTTATATACTTCAAACGTCATATCTGATAAGGTTGTTGATTTGTTGCCTTTTTTATAGGCAAGTAAATCGATACCATAGGTGTAGATAGTTGTAGTTGAACTAACAGTAGTACTTCCACTAGTATATGGAGCTGTTGAGTATATTAAATCAATTTTATTTTTATTTCCATTACTTCCAAATACTGCTTTACTATTTAGTATTGACTTATATGAAATTGAAAAAGCATTACTGGTAATATTATTTGTGTTAAAGGTAATAGTCATATCTTGCCCTGAAATACTAATTGCTGCGATTGTTTTTCCAGATGAATTAACAACTGTACCATCTGTTTTGGTAGTCAGTGTTTCTAGACTATCTTTTATAACGATACTAGTTAATCCAGGTAATGCAATTCCTGAATCTAAGGTATATTTTATGGAATAGACTTTATTAGTAGCATTTGTTGGATAGATTGGGATTGTAACATTGGTATAATATGTAAACTCTGTACCTATGTTGTAATTTGCTTCAAGATTGCCAATACTTCCTACATAAAAGTTTCCTGTAGGATTACTAATTTTCGCAACTATTTTGGTTGTTTTAGATTGCATTTTATATACTCCACTACTGTTTGGCTCAAATGTTATGTTTCCTACCATTGGTGCATATACACCATATGTTGAATATGGAATAATTAAATATGTTCCTGCTGTTCCAAACATACCATGACCAACTGTACCAATATCTATACCTGTTGAATCATATCCTAATTGTGTAACATCACTAATTATCTGTTGCATATTGGCGTAAGCATATGTTATATACTTGCTGACAAGTTTGTCTAGTGTGGAATTTGTTAGAGTGGAACCGGATGTAATATCACCTGATGTTAAGTTGTAATAATCTTTTATTGTAAAGTTTTTATAGGTAGAGGTACTTGTTAAAAAGTTCTTAAAATTATTTGTAAACTCATGGGTAATGACATTGGTTGTAGGATTATAATACACATTTAGAATTTTTATAGCTATTAAAGTATCTGTTTCGGGGGCATTTGTTATTGCTATATTTTGCATACATCCTAATTCTTTTTTCGAAGTCTCATAACTATCAGGATCAATTGTACCTTTTTTTGTTTCATCTATACAAGCACTTATTTCATTGGCATTAACATTAAGAAAAGCACATGATATTATGGTGAACAATAAAAGAAATAAAGCCTTTTTATTTCCAACAAAAAGAAGCCAATCTGGAATCGGCTTCATATTTATGCATTTTAAATTATTACCTAGTACCCCTGTCTGTCTGTCTGTCTGTCTGTCTGTCTGTCTGTCTGTCTGTCTGTCTGTCTGTCTAAGGATAGACTTTATTCCTTTTTGTGTCAACATCTTATCACCATCTTTAGTATTTTTATCTATATTGATTATACTAATTTTTTTTGGTTTCTTCAATATTTTTTATTGGACATTTTACGTAGATATGAATATTAAAGTAAAATTATCATTCTAATTAGTTGGATAATAGTTGATAGAATAAAAACTTTTGATATAAATATTATATTATTCAAGTATTTAGTTATGTATTTATTATCATCTTTTACTAAGTCTATAGCTTTAGTATTTAGATTAGATAAGATATTTTGATATATTAAAATTATTATGAATATAATAATACCAATTTTCGCATCCATACTTGTTTTTATTACTAAAGTTATAACAAGTGAAATTATAGGAGTAAAACTTAAATAGTAAAAATATGGTATTACTTTACTTAGATATTCAAGAGATGATTCCTTCAATTTAGAATAACCTGATAATAAATAAGCGATGCTTAGAGAAAAATATGATTTAGAAGAATAAGTTTTTTCTTTTAATTTTATTATTTTTCTTTTTAGTTGGTACTTATTTAAAATATTGTCTTTACTTTCTACTAGACGAAGTCCATTATCCTCTTTAGTTAATCTTATTACGGCTTCGTAAGCTGTTTCACTACCATTTTTGCTAGTTAGAGAGGATATAAATATCAAGATATAACATAAGAGTGTTAGAACGATGCTTATGATTAATAAAATAGTAGACATATTACTTTCTCCTTTCAATGATTAATAAAGATATAAAACTAATTAGACCTAGGAAACTTAGGATTAGTCCTTCTTTTTGTAATGGAGACTTATATACTATTTTTATATTATGATTGCCTTTAGATAATTTAAATCCTAAGAAAGATTTATTTACTATTTGTTTTTCTACTGCTTTGTTATCAACATATACTTTGAAGCCTTCATCATATGGTATACTTGTAACGAAGTAACCAGATTCTTTCATATCTATAGTTCCTTCTATGTTATCTCCTAGACTTTTATCTTTGTTAGCTATAAAAGTACTTTGTTTATCTATTACTTTAGAGATATCTTTGTAGTTTAGTTTGTATGTTTCAATGTTTCCTATTTTATAAGTTCCTTTATTAAATTTTAGAACTAGACTATTTAGATCATTATTACTTGATATAACATAATGAAAGATATTGTTGTTGTTTTTATAGGTCCATGTTTTACAAGTCCTTACGTTACTAATATTATTGATAGTTATACGAAGATCTCCTTCTTTACAACTTTGTTCATTTAGAAGTTCAATATTTAAAATTAAGATATCATCTTTTAGAGGAGAAGATAAATCTAAGATTAATTTACCATTTTCTTTACTTTTAATTAAAAGATAATCTTTCTTTTGTTTTATAGTTAGATTTTCTTGTTTAGAGATAGTTGCTTCTAAATTGATCTTTTTAGTTATTTTAGACTTAGTATAATTTGTTTTATCTTTGGTTACTACTCCAGATAAAAGTTTTTCAATATTTTCTGGATATGATAATTTATCAAACTCTTCTTCATTAGTTATTTTATTAGTACCATAAAATAGTGGTAAGACATTATCATTTTTATAGAAGTTCTTAGCTATTTTTTCATAACCTACTGGAGTATTATCTTCAGAATAGATATATTTAATGCCCATAAATGTTTGGAATAAAATATCGTTATTTTGGGCTAACATTAAATTATTTCTATAAGATAGTGCATTTTTAAAAGTATTTTTATAAAACTCTGTATAAAGAGGATTTGATACTGATGAATATACTGAGTTTTGATTATAACCTATTTCATATATTTCATTTATATTTTGAAGAGTGTTGTTTAAATTATTAAAACGAACTATGTCTTTTTCTTGTGATAGAATCTTTTTTATATTGGTTGTTATTTCAGTATTTTGATTTTGAATAGGAACATAAGTATCGTTGTAATTTGAAACGTTGAAGGTAATAATCGGTACTAGTATTAGTAAGAATATAGTTAGTTTTTCTTTTATTTTTGAAGTGTTATATAAGTAGATTGTGATGTTAAATAAAAGTAAGTCTAAGTAAATTGCTGGATTATCATATCTTGTGATTATAGATAATATGACTAGTATTATAGATATGATTAAAATATTCTTTTGAGGTATTTTTTTAGATAATAATGCCTCAATAAATTGATATAGTAAAAGACATACTATTGGGATAAAGGGAATAAATACTTTATTTCTAAAATATAAGTTACCATTTAAAAGATAGACAACTATAGGTATATTTAGTAATACTATTAAAGTAATACTTAGAAATAAGTTATGTTTCTTTTTGGATAATAGTCCTAGTATAACTGAGATGACACTTATAATAGTTAGTCCCATTGTATAGTTACTATATAAGTAGGCATCAACGTTAAATTTAGGAATTAATCTTGATAAAAAATAGATGTTTGTTGTGGTGGGAAGTTTTGTAGTACGTCCAGTTTTTAAAGTATAGAAAGTTGGTAAAAGTAAGACTGAAGCTGATACTATAGCAATTATTATTGGTATTAAAAATAAGGAACCTTTCTTTAGAAAGTCTTTTAGATTGAGATTTGGATTTAGTTCTAAGTAACGATAAACTGCGTAGATACAGATTACTAAAATACTTGGTATTGAATAATAGTAACTAATCATAATTATCATAAAAATAGAAAAAGCTACTAGAGACATCTTTCCTTTTTCTAAATATTTATCTACTCCAATTAGGGCTAAAAATAAAAATGGTAAATAGTTTACAAACATAAAGTGTTTATGTAAGTGAAATAATATTGGAGCAGAAAAAATAATAAACATAGTTGTTAGAAAAGCTACTTTTTTAGTAGTTTTTGTTTTAAAAAAATAATATGATATTAAACCAGTACTTATAAAAATAATACCATTTAGAGTTATTATATAATCTTTCATACTTACGAATGGTAATAAGTAAGATATTAAAAGTAAGGGGTTTAAAAGACCATAATAAGAAAAGTTATAAATATTTTGACCGGCTCCGATAGAGAGAGCAAAACTTGGAAATAAGTTTAGAGTTTTATAAAAGAGTTTTCTAAAGTAGTCTGGAAATATTATATGTTGAGTAGACCAATCGATACTACTTCCAAAAATAGAATTATCTGGTATTACTAAGAGTATTAAAAGTATAGAGAGAATAGTTATTATAAGATAGTTATAATCAAAATCTTTATTTTTTCTTTTATTCACTTTTAGTCTTAACACTTTCTAAAGCTTTAGAAAATTGATCAGCACATGATGTGTTTCTAAAACCACATTTTATTCCAGATAATTTTTTTATAACATCCTCTACTTTTTCTCCTTCTACTAGTTTGCTTACGGCTTTTAAGTTACCGTTGCAACCACCAGTGAAGGTTACATTATAGATGTGATCGTTTTCAATATCAAAATCTATATTAGTAGAACATGTACCTTTTGTTTTATAACTGTATTTCATATTAACACTCCTCTTATTCTGTTTTTGGTTTAGTATATTTTTTTAAGACATCATCAATTATATCATCAACATCATCTACTATTTTGTCTTTATCAAAAATAGTAAATACAAATAGTCCTAGTAGGACAAAAATTAGTAATAGTATTATAAATAATGGAACAGAGAAAGTATCAGTTCTAGCAATTGTTGTATCTAGATAACTATTTGTTAAGTAGTTGTCAAAGTTTTCTTCATTTATAACTATTTCATTTTCAGCTGGCATAAAGTTAGGAAGGTTTTTGATTGCTAGAGCTTTTAACTCAGAATTTATAACGACTGGGTAACCATATACTTTTATAGGTGCAGGTTCTTTAGTTGTTCTTTCATAAGTATAATCAATTATGTCTTTGAATTTAGAATAGTCACTATCATTTATAGATATTAAGTATGTATGCCAAGCACCGGTATTTTCTTTTTCAATTACAAAGTGAATTGATTTTTTATTTGTGGAATAGTAAGCAAACTTTTCAGACATTCTTGATACTTCAATGTATGAATATTCATCAGCTTTAGTTATTTTTTCCCAAGGCTTTATCTCTTCTTTTTCTTGGAATATTTTATAGGCACATACTGATAAGACTGTCATGGCAATTAGGTAGACTAAACATAAAAACAGTTTTATGAATATTCTTTTTTCACTCTTTTTCTTTTTGTTCTTTTTTTTACTCATTTAACTACACCTCGATATGTATTAACTCTTCTGTTCTTTCTTTTTAGGACTTAGGATAAACTTTTCAGCTAACTTGTATTGGTCTCTATTTTTGATATATAGATATCCTATTATTGAAAATACGATTGCTCCAACAAAATTTACGAATAGGTCTTTCATTGTATCTATTAGGCCTATATCTAAATAGCCATTTTCTATTACTGTTTCTCTGGTATTATTATCACTATAAATAATTGTTTTATTTATATTATCAACAACAATTGGAATGTTGGCACCTGATGGGTTTAATGCTACTGATGAGACGGTTGTTACGATGCGGTCTTTTTGCATATCTTTGTTTAGGACTCTATCGATTGAAAACTCAGCAAATTCCCAAAGTATACCGATTGTCATAGAAAAACAAATTGATACTAAGGCTACAAATGATGCTGACATATCCATGTGAACATATTTATTTCTATTTAAAATATCAATTAGAGAAAAACCAATAGCAGCACAAATAAAACCATTTATAGTATGAAGTATACTGTCCCACTCTTTAATAAGTCCATAGAAATTAGAAATCTCACCTAATATTTCAGAGGCAAAGATAAACATATAAACTATTATTTCTAGAGTTGATGGTAATTCAATATTAAATTTTTCAGATATTAGACCAGGTAATGTAAATAATACTAAAGTTAGAACACATAGTAAAACATTTTCCCAGTTACCTTTCATACCTTGAGCAACCATACAAACAATTACTAAAAATCTTAATAATAGATAAGTTATAAGAGTTTGTTTTGGTTTATTAATTTTCTTTTTTAACTTCATATTACTTCCTACTCTTCCTTAAATAATCTATTTATATTTTCTTTGGGTAATAACATTTTCATTTTTCCTGTTACATTAAAGTTTAAAACATGCTTTGAAGTTTTATACTCTTCTCCATCTATACACCATGACACTTTAGGTGGATCAAGAAATTCTAACTCAAAATTATCTGTTTGATAATATGTAACATTAGAAATATTTTTTAGACCATAACGACTTAATTCAAAGAAGGCTTTTAACATATCTTTTTTATTTTTTAGTGGTACTAAGGCTACTTCAAACATGCCATCATTTAGTTTTATATCTTCACAATAAATATCATTCATACCAGCAACACGTGATGAGTTTGTTATAAAAAAGTAAGCATAATTTCCAGTGTACTCTTTACCATCTATTCGATATTTAATATTATAAGTATGAATACTATTACGAAGTTGTTTTAAACCATATATGATATAGGCTATTTTTCCATACTTCTTTTTTAGTTCTCTTGGAGTATTATAAGACATATCAATGTAGTCTCCTAGACAGCAAACGTAAATAAATGGTTCATCATTCATGTAGCAGATATCAATTGTTTTTATAGTTCCTGATAAAATTAATTCTAAATTTTTTATATAATCACTATTTAGTCCATACATGTGACCTACATCGTTTGTTGTTCCCATAGGAAGATTTGCTAAAGTTAGTTTTTTAGTTCTAGCCATATTTCCAGTAACAACTTCATTTAACGTACCATCGCCACCGGCGCTTATTACTAGATCTATGTCATTCGGAAGATTCTTTACTATTTCTGTAGCATCTTTAGGTTGTTTTGTGTATTTTATTTCGGCATCATAACCATATTTTCGTAAAATATCATAAAAGTTCTTTTTACTACCAATGCTTTTTATTTTACCTGATTCAGGATTCATAATAATAGCACATTTTTTCATGAATAGGTTCATCTCCCTTCGATAGATATATTATACCATTTATTTAAAAATTTACTAGTGGTATAAGAAAGTTGAGGTTTTTGAAGAAAGTATTGGTTAGTTGAATGTTCTAATATGTTAAGTTTTTGACGTTTTTTTAACATATTAGTTTGATATGTTAAGTTTTTGATACTTTTTTAACATATTAGTTTTGTTTTATACTTATTTATATTTATTATTTATGGTGGATTGCTAAGGAATTTTTACTTAATATATTTTAGTATTTTAATTATAGTTTTTGTTTGATATACTTTATTATAGAGGGTGGTTTGTTATGATAAATAAAAATAATAGTCAAAGGGACTATAATATGGACTTACTTAGAATACTTGCTTCTCTTATGGTTATTGTTATTCATGTTTCTGCTTACAATTTCCTTGATACACCAACTAAAAGTATAGAATGGCTTAGTTATGATATGTATGATAGTATAGTTAGAAGCGCGGTTCCTATATTTTTAATGATTTCTGGGGCATTCTTTTTAAATGATAAAATACAAAATAATTTGAAAAAATTATATACTAAAAATATTTTTAAACTGGTTTTGGTATTTGTTATTTGGTCTTTTATATATGCTACATTTTGTGTTTTTACTAAAAGAATTGATAGTAATAACTTTTTAGGTTCTATTATAGCAGGACATTTTCATTTATGGTTTATACCTATTATAATAGGCATTTATATTATTTCACCCTTTATATATAGATTTGTAAAAAATAGTGATGAGAAAATTTTTAAGTACTTTTTAATTATCTTTATTAGTGCTACTTTATTAAAGACTATTTCATATTTACAATTTTTGCCTTGTTATGAATATATTACACTGTTTTTAGGGTTATTACCTATAGATATCATTTGTAAGCATTATAGTTATTTTATATTAGGATATTTCTTATACAATTATGATGTTTCAAAAAAATTTACTAAAACTATTTATATTCTTTCTGTAATTAGTATTTTTCTATGTTTTATAGGCTGTTACATATTATCTAGATATTTGGGTTATAATAATTCTGATTTAATGAGTGGATTTTCTATATTTACAGTTATTGAAGCAATAGGACTATTCTTATTTTTTAAGAATCATAGTTTTGATAGTAAAAGTGTTTTTAGTAAAAGAGTCGCAGATATTGCGAATTGTACGTTAGGTATTTATATGATTCATATGTTAGTATTGTATATATTATTTGATTGTAATCTTATTCAAATTAGATCTTTTAATACAATTTTATCTGTACCTATTATTTCTATATTGATATTTGTTATATCTTTAGTAATTGTTTACTTAATTAAGAAAATAAAATTTATTGGAAAATGGTTGTTTTAAAATAAATTTATATATATAAATTTGGCGATAAAGATAATAAAAGAATGACTTTTGTCATTCTTTTAGGTTGTATTAAAGTACTTAAACTTTTTATTTATATTGGTTTCCTCTTATTAATTTATAGATTAGTTTTAGACCTGCTGGTATTGATTTAAAGAACATTTTTATAGAACAGATTAGTTCTTTAAACATTCTTTTTATAGCTCTTAGAAAATCAAGTATAACTTTAGCATCTTCTTTTGCATAACATCTATTTAACATTATACTTATTTTCATTCTTCTTTCTGACCAATTACTTTTCTTTTTAACTTTATCTTTACCTTCATAATTAATACCAAATTTTGATTCTATATAGGCTTTACAATAGTAATAATAAGCATCATTCATTGTTTCTACTGCAAAGTTATAGTCTATATAACCATTATCTATAGGTTTAGTATTTTCTTCTTTCTTTATACCTTCATCAATAATCTTTTCAAATTTTTTAACCATTATATCTAGAGTAAAGCCTTCTTCTATTCTTTTACGACAATTATTTTTAATTTCTTTTAAATTATTTAAGACTCTATCTATTTCATTTACATATTCTTCTACTTCTTTATTATGTACTTCAGGAGTAGCATCTATATTACAATGAACTATACCACCTACTTTATCATTGATTAGTTCAGTTTGACCACCGACATCAGTTGATACTACTGGTACTCCCATTGAAAGAGATTCATATGATGTTAAAGCAAGCCCTTCTAATGTTGAACAGTTTACAGTTACATCACTTATTGCATATACTTCTTCTGTTTCTTTTACCATTCCAAGAAGTTTGAAATTTTCATCTACAACAGAAGCTACATTATTCATTAATGGTCCATCTCCAGCAATAACAAAGAAGACATCGTTTCGTACTTTTAAAAGCTCTTTACATATTTCTACAAACATTTCTGGACGTTTTTCTTCTGATAGTCTGGCTATAAAAGTTATGATTTTTTTATCCACTGGTAATTGATATTTTTCTTTTAAGTTATTTTTATTAAACTTTTTAGGATCATATCTTTTTTCATCAGTACCAATATATAAAGTTTCAGCAGTTTTCTTATTATAATTATTTACTAATTGACTCTTTGTAAAGTTATTACAGCAATATGTTCCAGTTAGGTACTTATCTACATCCATTGAACATCTAGCAAATCCTTCTCTTGGATCTTTTAAATCTATTGAGTGAATATAATCTATAAATGGTATTTGTGGATATTTTCCCTTTAAATATGGAACCATGTAATAACCATATTGTGTATTACTTACAACTACAGCATCTACTTTTCTGGAAGAAATCATGTAATCTGTAAAGTTAATATAATCAACTGTTTCTAGGAAAGTTGACATATCATATAGTTCTGTTGCAGCCTCTTCAAATTGTTGTCTTAATGGATTATCATTTGGTAGAGTTGTTAGAACTATAGCTTCATACTTTTCCTTATCTAGACGTTTTATTAATTCTAGATTAAATAAGTCTGCTCCTCCTACTACCATCCAAGTTAATAGGAATAAGATTTTTTTCTTTTTTGACTTTTTATATTCTGGTAAAACCATATCTTTATAAGTTTTAACGGTTGCGTACTTATTACATTCATGTGGAAATTGAATTATTTCAACATCTTTTTTTATAGTTGCGGCAGTTTCATTAACGTAGCGCATAGCGTTGGTATTATTCTTTTTAGCTCTTGATAATTCTCCAGTTGAACTTGTTCTATACCAGAATATAGGAGCATCTACTCTAATTGGTTTTTTACCTTTTGCTAGAAGTTTTAACCAAAGATTCCAGTCTTCATACATAGCTTTTTCTTTTATGCCAAAGCAACCTACTTCTAGTAAATCTTCTTTTCTTACCATAGAAGCAATACAAATTAAGTTTTCTATTACTTGTTGTTCAACAGTTAGGTATCTTTCCCAGATGAATTCTCTATCACCAAAGTTTACCATTGTTGTATAAGCAAATGAGGCATCTGGATGAGTTTCTAGTGTCCAATATAGACACTCCACCATGGTCTTATCTGGAATATCATCACAATCTAGGAAGAAAACATATTTTGTATCTTTACTGGCTTTTTCAATACCAAAGTCTCTGGCCATAGATGGTCCTCCATTTTCCTTATGAAAGACTCTTATTCTATCATCCATTTTTTCTAATTCAGCTAGTTTTTTTAGTGATTCTTTATCTTTTGAACCATCGTCTACTATTATCCATTCAAAATAAGGATATGTTTGGCTAAATAGTCCATTGGCTGTTTCTATTAAAGTTTTTCCACCATTATAAAATGGAGTTACAATACTAATTGTTGGTTTGCTTTTCTTTACTAATTCCCCTATTTTTTCTATTTTATCTCCTGGTCTTTTACTATAATCCATTATTTCACTCTCCTTATTTTCTTTGCTATTCTATCTAGTTTTCTATTTACTTTTTTAGGTATATTAAGTTCAAGTTCTTTATATAATCTTTGATTATCTTCATACAATGCCTTATTTTCTTGTTCTAACTTCTTAATTTGTTTTATATAAGCATTGGCACTATCAATTATCCCAATTGGATTTAAATCATCTTTAGTCATTTCTGGTATATCTAAAAAGATACTATTTTCAATTGATAAATTTTCTTTAATATATTTGTAATTTTCTTCTACAATTTCTATTAATTCTTGTTCACTATATTTAAATAATTCATTCTCATTACTATCAACATTTAGTCCCGAAAAGTTTTCCTCCACTATCTTCTTTATATTTTCAGGTGTAACAAAAATCATATTTCCTTTATATCCAGATATAATTGTTGGCTTTTTAGATGCTACTGATTCTAAGGCACAACGATCGACTCCTAATAAAATGTCTGCTTTTTCTATATATGGTTTTACATTGGAAACGGCTCCTATAAATTCGATATTTTCCTCTTTAAACATTTCCTTTATTTCAGAAAGTATTTCTCCATCGCCAAGTATAGTCAGTCTGACATCTTTATTATGTGTTTCTTTTATATGCTTAAAGATTTTAACTGCAGTATATATTGATTCTCTTTTATGTTCACATACTCTTCCAAACCAGAGTAAGTTATCAAACTTCATATTTATTGTTTTAACTTTTTTATCCTTATAATCTGAAAAGTCTAAACTATTGCTGACTACCATATATTTGGAATCTGGTAATTCAAATAAATATTGATGTTCTTCTTTAACATTTTTTGTTATAGCAATTATTTTTGATGCACATTGAAAATATATTGGAAATAATGTTAAAAAAATTCTGTAATGAGCCATAAACCACTCGCAACTTCCTGGAATTATATTATGTAAATAAGCCACATATCTAATATTATTTCTTAAGGCGATAGGAAGAATATATGGTATGCATGGAAATTGATGTACATATATAAAATCAATCTTTTTAGAAAGTATTATTCTTTCTAATTTCAATATTTCTTCCCAATCAACAGCAGTATCTTGAAGTTTAAAGTCAAATTCAATCCATTCAATGTTTTTCTTTCCTTTTAGTTTCTCACGTAATATACCATCTCTTGAGAGAATATAACATTTTATTCCTCTTCTATTAAATTCATTAACTTGCGTTAAGGTAAAAGTTTCAACGCCACCAATTCCTAATTGCTCTAAACAAACAAGTGCATTTTTCATTTTTTTCTCCTTTTTCTAATATCTAACTTACTTTTTATATTGGCTAGTTTATTTATAAACCTATATCTTTTACTATTACTTATATTTGTTAATTTTTGTTCTGCACTTTGTAATTTTTGAGATAGCATCATGATTTTTTCATTTGCTAATTCTAATTTCTGGGTATTATATGCTTGTTCTAACAATTTAAATGTATTTTCATTTATTTCACTAAAAATTATATTTCTTTCTATTGGTCTTTTCGCTGAGGTTTTTAAAGCTTGATTATATTCTTCTATAGACTTATATTTTGTTTCTTGTAATAAGAACTTATTTTTAACTTTTTTAAATAATTTACTTCCTTTTTCACTGTTGATAATTACTGCTGAAGTTCCTTTTTTGTCAAAAAACTCTGGGTGTACATGGTATATTCCCCAATAATCACCAAGTATTATGTCAGCAACATTATTTTTTCCTTTAGATGGACAATCATAACAACTTTCTCTTAATATGTAATTGTCTACAAATAAAGACATCATTGGATCGTCTGCAAACTTGTAGGCCTTATTTATTCTTTTTGTTTTGTATTCAATACTAGCTACATCCCAACCATTAACTTTACTTTTAAAATTTATTTCTTCTATTTCTGTTTCAAAATTTTTTTCTATTTCTTTTACTCTTTTTTCTACAATATTATCGTTAATTACACCGTGACAAATAACACTTACTGTATATAATTTAGGATATTCTTTGGCCAAGTAAGTTTTTAGTGCAAGTATTTGACAAGGAGTTCCTGAGAATAATACCTTTTTATTTTCTCCTAAGTCTTTTTTTACATCATTAAAAATTGTTTTGACGTTACTTTGTGAATACTTTGAGCCTTGTATTTTTTTGATATCATTAACATTGTCTATTCTAATATGTTCAACTTTTAAATTTGATATTGTTGCTCCATAGACGATACCTTGATGAGTTAGTATTTCTTTAGCTAAATAGTAGAATACTCCACCAGATGAACTTGATTGTAAAATATCTTTTTCTTTTGACTTTGCTGCATAACACTCTAAAGCTTTTGTTTGCTGGATATTTTCAATATTACGGCAGCATTTTTTTCTACATAGACCACAATTTATACATTTTTTTAAATCTATTTTTGGATATAAAAATCCTTCTTCATTTTTAACCATTGTAATAGCATTTTTAGGACAGACATTTGCACAAACTTGGCAACCTACACAATCTGTTTTTTTACAAATTTTTTCTTTTTCTAGTGTTTCTAGTCTCGAACACATATTCTCATATAGCTGTTCTGATTCTTTAATAATTATTAGCATCTTCTCTTTTAGAATTTTTCTAATGTTATTTTGATTTTTGTTTAGATAATCGAATTTTTCAATTAATGAATCTTTATTTATATCTTCTATTGGTAAAACATAATCTTTGTAGTTTCCAAAGATGTCTTCAGCAATTCCTTTTGATTTTACGCTATATCCAAGTACTAAGGTTGGGACACAGGTTGAATAAGCGGCAATTGAGGCATGAGTTCTAGCTGCTATTAGTAAACTACATTTAGAGATAATGTATTTAAGTTCTTTACAATCGTAATTAACTCTTTCTAAATATAATCTTTTTTCGTTTTTATAATCTTCTGCTATTCTATCTAGAATTTTATAGTCACTTACTTCTTCTACCATAACGTGGGGTATTAAGCATATTGAATAGTCAGTGTTTTTTAAAATGTAATTTATTAATTCCTTTATATCGTTATAATTTTCTTCTGACTTTATTGTTAAAGGACTTAAGTTCAGACCAACTATCTTTCTATTTTTATACCATGAGTTTAATTTTACTTCTTTCTTTTTTAGAGAAAAAGCAGGGTCTGGTATTAACATAAGTTTTTCTTCTGGTATATATTTCTTTATAGCATTATAGCTAATCTTTTCTCTAAGCATCAATAAATCGTATTTTTTTAAGTTTGTTATAAGATCTAAATCCGTTATTTCATCAAATAGTGAGGCACCAAATAGTACTGTTTTTTTACCTAGTTGTTTTGCTTTGGTGTTAATAGAATACATCCACTCATTAACACCATAACAGTAGTTATCACCACCTACATGAATTGCAAGATCTGACTTTTCTAATTCTTTAACTACATCTCTTTGATAAAGCAATTCGTAGTTATTATAATCAAAAGGCATATTTTGATACTTTTCTAATTTCTTTTTTTCGCTCTCAGTGAACTCATCATAATTTTGTCTATGATGGTTTATGTATTTTTTAATTTTTTCTTTTTTTATTTTCTTATCATTTTCGTAGTCAAATGTTGCTAAAACAATTTCTGCTTCATTAATTTGCTCTATGACAGAGTCAACAATAGCTTCACAACCTTTATTTTGCAGTGAACCTATTCCATATAATAATATTTTTTTCTTTTCTTTATTCATACCTTGCCCAACCTTTATTATTATTTATAAATTAATTATAACAAATTAGTTTATTTAATACAAATTTTTGGACTAAATTGTTGATTTTTAGGAGAAAAAGTAAAAAAAAGAATTTTTTACAATTCTTCTACAAATGACTTTTCTAATTTTTTAAATATTAGATAGCCAATTACTAGTATTACTACTGATAATAAGCCCCATAATAATATCATCATCATATCAGGAAGTGTATGATAATAAAGAATGGAACGATATCCTTCTATTAATTGAGCCATAGGATTTATCTTTAGTACCCATTGGAATTTTTCTGGTAACATATCAGCTTTATAAATTACTGGAGTTGCATAGAATGCTAACATCATTACTACACTTACAAAGTGATCTACATCTCTTACAAATACTGTGATTGCTGATAAGATGAAGTTAAATCCTAAAGTTATGATATATTGAATTAATATTAATAATGGTAATAGTAGAACGTGTACTGAGAAGCCTACTCCTGAGAATATTATAAATATAAAAACGATTATCATTGTTATTAAAAAGTTTATTAATTGACTTGTTGTTATTGAGATTGGAATTATTTCTCTTGGAAAATAAACTTTCTTTAAGATGTTACCATTAGCAACAACACAACCTGTACCAGTTTGGATAGCAGTTGTAAAGAAGTTCCATGGTATTAAGGCTACTATCATAAAAATAGTATAATTATCTACATCTACTCTTAAGATATATGGAAATACAAATGAGTATACAGCTAACATTAGTAATGGATTTAAGAATGTCCAAATTACTCCTAGCCATGAACCTTTATATTTACCTCTTATTTCTTTTTTAATATTTGTTTTTAATAATTCTCTATAGTTATATAATTCTTTAAATACGTTCATTATAATCACCCGCACACTTTCAAGTACTCTTCAAGTACTTCTTTGACTTGACCATCTCTATGAACTTCTCCTTCATATAGCCAAATTGCTCTATCACAGAATCTTCTAACTTGGTCCATACTATGAGTAACAATAACGATTGTCTTACCAGCATTTTTTAATTCTATTAGTTTATTGAAACATTTATCTTGGAAATGTTGATCTCCAACTGCTAGTATTTCATCAATCAATAGGATATCTGCTTCAACGTTTATAGCAACAGAGAAAGCAAGTCGCATATACATTCCTGATGAGTATGTTCTAACTGGATTATCAATAAATTCTTCTAATTCAGAAAATTCAATTATTTGATCTAGTTTTTTATCTATCTCTTCTTTTGTTAACCCAAAGATAGAGGCATTGAAATAAATATTTTCTCTACCAGTAAAGTCATCATGGAATCCAGCACCTAATTCAAGTAAGGATGTTAATTTACCATCTTTGGTTATTTTTCCTTTTGTTGGATAAATGATTCTATTCATTAACTTTAGTAATGTTGATTTACCTGAACCATTTGTTCCTATTAACGCTACACTTTCACCCTTTTTTATTTCTATATTAATGTCCTTTAAAACATGTAATACATTATTTTTACTTCTATTTTTCTTAGAAAAGAATAATATTTTTTCTTTTAAAGTATTAGCTTTATCATAATAAAGTTTGAAGTCTTTTGAAACATGTGTAACTTTTATCGCTACGTCTTTTTCCACAGTTCTACCTCATTTCTTGTTATATTTCAAACATCTATATTATACATAAGTATTGCATTTTTATCAATATTCTTTCACTTTGATGGTTGTACAATGTACTTCATTCTTTTAGCTGTAACGACTTTATAACCTTCAGGGGACAAGTGTAGACCATCTATTGTGTACTCTAAGTTTAGATTGCCATCAGAGTCGGTTAATTCATCATACATATCAATGTATTCATAGTTATATGCTTTAGCATTTATTTCTAATTCTTTATTTATTTCCATTATTTTTTTATTTTCTCTTTTACCAACCATCCAATCTATAACTACATCATTATCTGTTTTATTATTTACAGGATAAATTGACTCAATATATAGTTTAGCATTTGGTCTGTTTTTATGTATTTCTCTAGCTATTTTTAATATTCCATATACAATTTCATCACTACTTGAACCAGTTAGATTATTAGTTCCTATCAATAGGAATACTTTAGTAGGATTGTATTTATATAAGTCATCTTCAAGATTACCATATACTCCGCCTACAGAGTTTCCACTATGTCCAGAATTTACAACTGGTAAGTCAGGATAAAAAGTATTTACATTATAAAAGTCAGTAATAGAATCACCAATAAAGACAATATTTTCATATTTATAATCTATCTTTTTATCTTTATCTGTTTTATTACTCTTTGGATTTTCTATACCTGTATATGGTTCCATTCTTTCTATTAATATTAGTCCTAGAGATATGATTGTTATAACTATTAAAAAAATAACTAACCTGATAATTATTTTGTAGTTTTTATCTGTTGTATCGGTTATCATTTTTAATCAATCTCCTTTTTTATTTTGTTAAGAATTGTACTGTTTTTTAATTTACTTGTAACATAGGCATAACTTTTTTCTAGGAAAATTGCTATAATGGTTGCTAAGACAAAGTTTGTTACTAACATACAAATAAACTTTATTATACTATTATGTAGTGGAAAACGGGCAATTATTACGTATAGTAATGATGATGATATTCCTTGAGCAAAATAGTAAAATATAGCATTTTTACCTATATAGTTTATTTTATTATTATCAATTATTTTTAGTTTATCTTTTAAATACCAAGTTAGCATAATAGAAAGATTTGAAAAGATTAGATATGGAACACTTGGTGGGAATTTTATATTTTGAATACTATTTATACCAATGTTTAGGAAATAAAATGTAAGTAATAATATGAGAATGTTACTGGTTTCTAAAATAATTAATTTTTTAGATGAGGTTATCTTTTTCTCATGTGAGATATATCCTAGTAAATATATAAATGAATAGAATGTTATATATTGTAAACGTACCATTGAACCATTTTGGGCACTTACGTATAAAAATAACATAAGAGTAAATGGAAGTATTATTTTAGTTAAAGTTTTGTAGGCATCTTTCTTTAAATAGTAGTTGACGCTACAGATTACTATTGAACATATTACAGATACTGCAATATACATTTTCATAAACCAAATTGAACCAGCTACGATTGGTAATTCTTTTGGTTCTTTAAATGTATAAGCTAGCCATGATATTACTTCCGATAGATTTATATGACTTTTGAAAAAGACTAGTAGTATGATTGTAAAAAACACTAAAAAGTATAACCACTTTTTCCACTGACCTATTATTCCTTTTATATTTTTAATTATAGAGTTAACATAATTAAATGATAATCCGGCTAAAAACATAAACACTGGAACATCAACTAGTAAGGTTAGACTACTAAACCATCTTGGTAGATATCCTTCTCCAGACCACCAAGCAGTATGAATTATAATTATAGAGATGGTTGCTAAACCTCTTAAAAAATCAATATTATTATTTCTAGTTGCTTTTTTCATTTTAACTCTCCTACTACTATTTTACATTTATTTCTTCTACACTTTCTTTTTTTACAAGATAAGCATGTTCTGCTATTTTCATAAGTGGTAAATCAGACATTGAATCTGAGTAAAAGCCCGTTATTTTTTTATTATTAAATTCTTCATTAAAGCGATGAACTTTTTCTTCACCATAGCAATTTTTACCTAAGAATGTGCCTGTTTTCTTACTTACTTTACTAGCAATAACTTTTATTTTTAATTTTTTCTCTAATGGTTTTAGTAAAAACTCAGGAGATGCAGATATAATTACATCACTTGTTTTACTTTGTTTTTTATACCAAGTTTTTATTTTTACTATTTTTTGTTTCCAAAATACTTCTACAGTCTTATCAATATTATCTATTTTTTTTACAAATGAAAAGAATTGTGATTTAAAATATTCTTTATCTTTTATTTTTAATTTATATAAAATCATAGCAAATACTTGTTTTGGTAATAGTAAAATAATTGATTTTTTTCTTTTTAAACAAAACAGGTAAAAATCAATTGATGAATCTCCATCATATATTGTTTTATCAAAATCATAAACATTTAGCATAATAGATTTTTTCCTCCTATAAGTTCTATCTTTGTATTTATCGACGACTTATTTATTTCTTTGGTAGTTCGATATAACTATTTACAATTATAGCATATTAAGTAATTATTTCATAAAAAAATGTCGTTTCTTTGACCTTTTTTAAGCTATTTAACATAGTATTTTGACAAAGTTATAGGCTTATTATAACAAGTACAATAAGCCTCCCATTACTAAAACATATAAAATTACGATCGCTATTAGTTTTTTGTCTGATAAAACCACTTCGATAGGATCACCGTGTGAGTTTCCTTCAATGTTTAGACTATATAGCTGTAATATTATCATTACTAGTGGTATAGTCCAGAATAAGTAATCGTTACCTATTCTTGCTACTGTTGCTGGATCAACACACCATAATGTATAAGATACTATAGCTAGTCCTAAGCAAACGTACATATTCTTGTCTAAGAATTCTTTATTGTATAAACTTAGAACTTTTCTACTCTTGTTACCATTTTTAATAATTTCATTTCTTCTTTTACCAAAGCCTAAGTAGAATGATCCAAAGATAATCATTAAGTATAAGAATTTAGAAACTTCTACATCTACAACTACTCCACCATACATAACACGTAAAACGAAACCTGATACTAGTATTACGACATCGATGATAGGTTCATTCTTTAACTTTTTACTATATAAAATATTTAGAATTAAGTAAATTAATGGAATTAATATTACAAAGATATTTTTAGTAGTCTTGAAGAAGAAGACCATTATAATAGCAATTACGATAGCTAGTAAAAGCATTACTATATAGGCTTGCTTTTTACTAACCTCTCCTGATGCTAGAGGTCTAAATTTCTTTACAGGATGTAATTTATCTTTTTCAATATCACTCATATCATTTAGAATATATACTATTGATGACGTAAAACAGAATACTATAAAGGCAAGTAAACATGTTAAGAAATAATTTAGATTAAAAAGATTTAAACTAAAGAAGATTGGTAAGAAAATTAAACCATTTTTTAACCAATGTTTTGCTCTAATAAGTTTAATGTACTTTTTCATTTGTTTCAACTCCTATTCTCCAGCTATATTTATAGCGCATATTTTCTGTGGTAATGTCTTCTTTGATGGTATAGTTTACACCATTGTCATTTAAGGTATAGTAATAACCATATAAGTCATGCATACCAGTAAGTTTTAATTTTAAGTCTTTTGTATTTTTCATTTCTTTTATATCTTTTGATATCTGGCTAAATGTTTCTAGTTGTTTTACATTAATATAAGCATAAACTAAAGTGTTAAGACATAGTAGTAATAATGATAAAATAGTTATGGCTTTATTTACTTTTGTTTCATTATATTTTCTTATATATACTAAGGAAAGAATTGCTCCTACTGGGAATAAGTATAGTTGAGGAACATATCTTGCCCACCAGTTTTCACCTACTAAAATTGAACTTATGATAATTGCTATTGCTGGTAAATAAATGTATGGAGCAAAAGATTTTTCTTTTCTTATTATTTTTACAACTGAATATATAAGTATTGGGGTTGTAATTATTACAATTAAGGCAAATAATGGACCAAATCCACCTATTCTTACATCTGGGGCATATAATTCACCAATTTCTGATTTGTATACTTTTATTGGTAATTTTAATTGAGGTTTCCTATCTCCATAGACAACATTTTCTGTTTTAGAAAATAAAGATACAACAAATTTTTCGACCATATTTTTATTTTTAAAAGATTTAGGTTGCATTGTAGTTATAATATCAACTTTATCTTTACCAATGATTGGATATAATGGATTATGATGATCTATAGTGTTTTTTACATAAGAGTTTGAACCTACAAAGAAGATTGCTGTTACAAAGACAATTATAAAGTTAATAGTAACTCTTTTAAAGATTGTAACAAAGTCTTTATCTTTACGATATTTTATTAACCAGTAAAAATAGAATGTTGCGGCTATAACACCTGAACATAATAGACCGGTATATTTAATATTAGTAAAGATTGTACAAATTGATACTAGACATAACCAAATCCAAATATTTGTCTTTTCTTTAGGATTTACTAGGAATAATAGTAAGATTTCTATTAAGAATAAAATTCCCATAATACCATCAACATAGTATGTAAAGAATTGAGCTAAAACAATAGGATTTAATACTACTAAACTGGATATTATATAAGACCATTTTTTATCTAGAATTTTTCTTAGAATGTTAAAATTAATAATGAATAACATAATAGATAAAATTAGGGTTATACATTTACCACTTTCAATATTTCCTGTCATATTATAAATTGTTGCTGCTACAATCCAAGTGGCTTTTGGATAATGTTCAATCCATAAATCTATTTTTACGCCTTTTTCTATTTTTACAACATTATCATTATTTTCTTGGAACTTTCTACTAGTTTCATACATTGGATTCCAACCATTTTTTATAAAAGCTATAGCAGTTTTATGATAAGAATTACCATCAACTGTTAAATCGTAAGTCTTATTATAAATAAATGGTACAACTAATAATATGAATAAATATATTCCAATTACAATTAGGATATCTTTTGTCTTTTCACTCTTTTTATATAGTAATACGATAATTGGAATTGTTATACTTAATATTTGAATAAGGCTTAAAGTATTTGCTAGTTTTAATAATTCAAATGCTGTAAATAGTGATAAAACTAGTAAAAAATAACCAGCCAACATTACAAATAAAAGCATAGAGTTATTTAATTTGAACTCTTTATTCTTCTTTTCTTTTTCTCTTTTTATTTTCATGTTTTTCCTACTTTCTATATATTTTACAATATAATTTTGTCAAGAATTTACTTTTTTCTATTGTTCTTTTTAAGATACTTCTATTTTTAAAATATTTATTATTTTTATAATCTGGTACTTCTTTTTCTAGATAAGAAAATGCTTCATCAATGAAGTCCAAGCCAACATTTTTATCTTTTTGATTTCTTTGTTGAATTGTGTAATTAGTAATTATTCTAACTGTTAATTTATTTATTTCTTCTTGTAAATAGGCTTCATTTTTAGTATTTTTTCTAATTAAATCAATTATTTTTAAAATATCGAAGCAACGTTTATCTCTAACTGTTGTTTCACTATTACCATGAATTAAATAATAATTTAGATACTCATCAACTTTAATTATTTTTCCTGCTTTAGAGAATGCCTCTATTACAAATGGAGCATCTTCATATTTTAAGTTTTCAACAAATTTAATCTTATTTTTGGTAATTAGTTCTTTCTTATATAATTTGTTCCATGGTGCTAGATTTATTTCATTAACTAGACTTGGAGTTTTTCTAAGTGTCGTTGGTTTAAAACTTAGTAACTTTATTTTTTCTTCTACTCCAGAATCATATATTTTATAAAAATCACAGATTGCTAAATCAGCATCAGTTTTTTCAACGCTTTTATAAAGAATTTCACAAGCATTATTTTTAAGGTAATCGTCACTATCTAAGAACATAATGTACTTACCTGTTGCTTTTTCAATACCAAAGTTTCTTGTTTTACCAATACCTTGATTTTTATTTTTGAAATACTTGATCCGGCTATCTTTATATGACTTTATTATTTCTTCGGTTTTATCCGTTGAACCATCATTTACTAGGATAAACTCTAACTCTTTTTTTGTTTGATTAATTAGTGAATCAACACACTTGTTTAAATACTTTTCAGCATTATAAATTGGAACAATAACACTTATATCTACCATAAAACTTACCTCTTTATTAATTTATAATAAATCTTTGGACTTATTTTTAATAATACTCTCTTTACTTTTCTAGGAAGTGTATCTGTTAAAAGATTATCGAATACTTTGTTGTTTTTTAGTTTTTTTAGATATATTCGATAGTCTTTATTGTTTAGTTCAGTTATTTTTAATATCATACAGTTAGCAATATAGCTTTTGAAGATTTTCAAATCACCTTTTATTTTTTTTGACTCTTCTAGTAGATTGTTGTAGTGATAATACATATCGTCTACTTTTCTTTTTGTCCAGTCATAGTTTTTATTATTCATAATACTACCACTACGTCTATAGTAATCATAACCAATATATTTGATTGAGTTTACTTTTTTAGCTTTTAGAATTATTAAAGGCACTAAGCCAAAATCTTCATGAACAGTTCCTTTCTTAAAGGCAAACTTTTCTTTTTTGTAATAACTCATTTTATATGCGTAACACCAACAACTATCTATGAAATGAAATTTTACTATTTTTTCAAAAGCTTTTTTACCAGTTAAATTTTCAAATGTTTCTTCTTCATATTTTGTAATTTCTTTGTTATCATTAACAGTTTGAATTTGAAATCTTATTACGTCCGGATTATTTTCAGTTGATTTATCTAGTTCTTTAAGCAAATCTTTTTCCCAGTAATCATCACTATCTAGAAAAAGTAAGTATTGTCCGTGAGCTTTTTTTACGCCAATATTTCTAGCTTCACTTACACCTTCATGGGCAGATTTGATTATAGTTAGATCGTATTTTTTGGCTTTTTCAATACTTTTATCTGTACAACCATCATCTACTAGTATTACCTCAAAATCTTTAAACGATTGATTAAAAACACTATCTAGGCATCTTTCTATGTATTCTTCAACATTGTATACAGGTATTATTATACTGAACTTTGGCATTATATCACCCCATCAAATATTTTTTCAAATTCAACTATTCTTGATTTTTGAATTTCTTTAATATCTATAGTTTTTGTTTTTCTAGGATTTTTTAACTCATTTTCAACATCTTTTAACATTTTTTTCTCATCTGTAGAGATTATTGTAGCATAGTCTTTTCCTATATTAATAGAATCATCTGAAACATCTATCGTCGTTAGAATTTTTTTGTTTAGAGTAATTGCTTCTAGATAAGTAACCGGAAATCCTTCATAATCAGATGTTAAAATTATATAGTCGGCTAGACCGATGTATGGATAGGGGTTTTTCTTTTGCCCTACGAATATCACTTGTTTTGATAAGTTACTTTTGATGGTTAGATCCTCATACATTTTTCTATCTGGTCCATCACCTACTATTAATAAATTTACATCAGGTAGATTTTTTACTAAGTTTATTGCTCTTGATACTTTCTTAGAAGAGTCATCTAAGCGACCAATAAAGACAAATAACTTTTTATTTTTAGGATGTTTTTCAGATATTTTTTCAGTACTTAGTTTTAGTATTTTATCTGGGTTAATAAAGTTATTTAGAACTAGACATTTGTCTTTTAGATTTGGATATATTTTTAAGAAGTCTTTCATAGCTTCATTAGCAACAAAGATTATTTTTCTATATTCAGTTATATGTCTATTATCAAAGAAATTCATAAACTCTTTCTTATCCTTATATATATACTTGTAATTACTATGAACATAAAAAGCATTATTAGTTGATGCAGTCCTTGCAATTTTATCAGATGACAAACTATATGTTGTGTAGCAACAACTAAAATCATAATTATGATAGTTTAGTATAGAATAATTTAACTTACGTAAGAAGTTTAGTGCTTTTCGAATAATAACATTATTATTAGTAGAAACTTTTAACTCCTCTACTTTAACACTTTTATTTACATCTTTTAGAAGTACGCCTTCTTTTTTCTCCATAATTAAAGTTACATTATATTTATTGTAATTAATATTATTTAATAAATTAATAATAGCAGTTTCTATTCCACCTATTTTTAAGTTGTTTATAGCAAATAATAAGTCTTTCTTTTCTCTTGGAAATAAATAAAGAAGTAAAATTATTATTAAAAGACTTACTGATGGAGATGTTATTATATGACCAGTAAATAGTGATAAGAATAATACTAGTAAGATACTTACATTTAACATGTAAGAGTTAAAATCTAGGCTCTTTTTAGTAGTAGTTGACTTTATTAAGATATAAATATATACAGAGAAGAAAATTATAAAACCAATAAGACCATGATTAAAATAAATATCTAGATAGTCCATTTCTATTAGTTTAGCTTGTTTATTATTATCATAATAACCTATTCCAAATAATTTATTAGTTATATTAGAATTATCGTAAGTATATTTTCGATCAGTAAAGAAAGTTACACGTTGACTAAAGATAAAATGATCAATTAAATTACCATTATCAATAATATCAGTTACATCTTTTATTTTTAAGTAATCTAGATGGACTTTGATATTTTTATAAAAGTTAGTTTTAGGTATTGCTACTAAAAGAGATACTATACCAATTACTATTACTAAAAAAGAGGTAAAAATAGTTTTATACTTTTTATTTTTAAAGGACTTGATAATAATCCAAATAAAAGTCATAGCGATTGTGATTAATAAAGATAGTAATGGTGTTTTAGTACCAATAGTTAGTATTACTACTAAGTATAATAATGTATAAATAGTTCTTAAAATAATACCTTTTTTATCAGTAGTTTTATTCATAAATATAATAAATATTATAGGAGTTAAAATAGAAATAATACCAGATATTTCATTAGCAGAATTATAGTAACCTAGAGTACCTGACTTAGTTATTTCATAACTTTTAAAACCAACATGTAAAATCATTGGAATAAAAATACAAATTAAATAAAGAGATAAAGTTGTAAATAAAGTTAATTTACTTATTCTTATTTCATCTTTTAATTCATATAAAGATATTAATAATAATGGAAAATAAAATACTCTTAGAAGACCTTGTACTTCACCAAATAAATTACTTTTACCAAGTACTAGTAAATAAATAATACTATAGATAAAAAATACTAAGTAATATATTAGGGGTACTTTCTTCTTATATATAAAAGTAGTTATTAAGACTATAAAGAATAAAAATAACATTCTAATAATAATACCTAGAGTTAAATTTAGGTTAAATTCATGTAAACAAATACCAGTAATAAGATCTAATATTGGTTGAATTAAAATAAAGATACTTATTATTTTACTTAAATTATTTTTTATTGTTTTACTCATTTTAATATACCTCTTACCGTATGTGGATTTTTATACTTATTGATGTAAATAGATTAATGTATTAAACATCCTCTATTTACATAATATCATTTATGAATTGGTTAGTCAAATATTGATATATAGACATTCTTTGACATATTAAGGGTTTGTTAGTGTTTGTATTTTACAATATTTATTATATAATTATATAAGAAGATGAGGTGGTTTATTTGGCTAAAAGTAATAAGAAGAATGTTCCTTTAAAGGATGTTAATACTAGAGAAGAAATACGTAAGAAAAAAGATGAAGACTTTGTTAAAAAAATTGAGAAACCTAATAATAAGAGAAATAGTTGTTTAATTAATATATTATCTATCGCTACAATGATTAGTTGTTTAGGATATTTTGGAAGTACTATTTTTAAGGGTGAAGGTTTAAAAGATATAGTATTTGCTCTACTTTTACTTTTATTTACAGTGTTCTTTATATCTTCTAGTATTACTAATTCTAGTAAGAAGAAAGGTAGTAATATTTTAGCGTTAGTTGTACTTTTTATTTATCAAGTTTTTGGTATTTTAGTTATGTTTAATATAATTAGCTTACCTACCCTTAAAGTAATGGAAAACTTGGTTGATAAGAGTTTAAGTAGTGCTATTAAATGGACTACGGATAATGATGTTACTTTGGAACAAGTTTATGAGTATAGTGATGTTGTTTCTGAGTATCATGTTATTTATCAGAGTGTTAAACCTGGTACTAAGTTGAAGAATGTTAAGAAGTTAGTTCTTTCTATTAGTGAAGGTCCTAATCCAGATAAGGAAATTGTTATTCCTAGTATGATTGGTTGGGAAAGTGAAGATGTATTAAAGTATATTGAAGAGAATCATTTAAGTAATGTAGTTTTTGAATTTGTTCAATCTTCTTCTAAAGAAAATACTTTGATTGAGCAAAGTAAATCTGGTAATGTTAAGAGAAGTGATGAGATTAAGTTTACTTTCTCATATGGAGAAGAACGTGGCTATACTGAAGTTAAAATGAGTGATTTAACTAATAAGAGTAAGACTGAAGCTATATTTTATTTAAAACAACATGGTATTAAATATGAGATTGAATATGAATTTTCTGATAAGATTAGTAGAAATAAGGTAATTAGTCAAAATGTTAAACCAGGTGAAATGGTTACTATAACTGGTGATAATGTTACTACTGTTAAGATTGTTATTAGTAAGGGGCCTAAGATTATAATTCCTGATTTTAAGAAGATGAGTGTTGATGAAGTTACTGAATGGATTATTAAAAATAAGTTAAAAGTTGAATTTAAGGATTCATATGATGAGGCTATTAAAGAAAATGCTGTTATTTCGGCTAGTCATAGTAAGGGAGATGCAGTTGAGGAAGGTACTATTATTACAATTACTCTTTCTAAGGGAAAATTAACAATGCCTAGTTTTAATAATTTGAATGAGTTTAGAGAATGGGCAGATAAATATAATATTAAATATGAAGAACAACATGAGTTTAGTGATGATGTTGCTGCTGGTGACGTTATTAGATATTCTTATAAAAAAGGTGAAACTATTAAGAATGGAGACACAATAATTGCTACTATTTCTGATGGTAAAAAGATGAGTGTTCCTAATGTTAAAGGATTAAGTAAAAATGATGCAGCTAATAAATTAAAGAGTGCTGGACTTAACTATAGTTTTGTATATAAATATAGTAGTTCTGTTGAAAAAGGTAAAGTTATAAGTCAATCTATTAGTGCTGGTTCTGAGGTATCTAATGGTACAACTGTTACACTTACTATAAGTAATGGTAAGGCTCCAAGTAATAGTAATGGTGGCGGTGGTAATAATAATCAGCCTTCTACTCCAACTTGCGAGAATAGGGAGTTTTATATTCTTACAGGTAATACTGGAGCTCAAACATTAAGTGCTACTAAAGCTGCTTATCCAATGTTTACAATAGTTGCTAACTACGTTGATAGTTGTAGTAATGGAGATTCAGTATCTGGTACAGTATGTAATGCTGGTAGTTATGATGGTAGAACACTTTCTACTTGTAATACAATTAGTTTAACTATTGTTAAATAAGTATTTTAGAAGTATTTGATTTGGTAATTTGATAAATTCAATTAGTAAATTAAAAAGGTTCATACTTTGGATGGTATGAATCTTTATTTTTGGTCGTTTGCTTTAGTTTTTATAATAATATATACTCTCCTTCGGAACATTTTGTTTGAGTGTCGCCTCTTGTTCTTTTTTAGAAATGAGGTAGATATTATGATGACTAAGACTTTTATTATTAAAGTTTTACGATACATTAGTATCATTTTATTACTTTCTACCTTGTTGGTGTTAGCGATAAAAAAATAGACACTCTAAGTTAGAGTGTCACAAACCCATTATTGGAGGTGACATTCACTTACGAAATGTTCCTCTTTTTTGTACAAGTTTCCTTGACAAATTTATAGTAACATAAAATAATTTTTTTTACAATCTCGTTTTTTGATCTTATAGAAAGTAAAAATAAAAAGAGCCTTAGGCTCTAGCTTACTATTAATTCGATATTGTTACCATTTTTAGTATCTAGTTTTAGTTGGTAATCTTTCTTATTTATAGTAGTTTTTCTAGCACTTAAGTCTCTTCTTAAATTATCAGTTAACTCTGATATATCAGTTTTATTAGATGTTGTTGTTACATAGATTGAGTATGTTCCTTTTTCTAATTCACTTATATCGATATTGGCATCATACCAAGCTCTTGTCTTATCTAGATTATCAGACTCTGGTAAAGCTACTTGATATAGACCTTTTGTTATACTTCCTAAATCAAATGTATATAGCTTTAGGGTATCTTTATTTTCAAATATTATTTTTCTTTCTACTTTAGCATTTGTAGATAAGTCCATACCATATGAATATGAAACTCCTTTTATATGTAGTTTTCCATTTGTAAATTCTAGAGTTCTCCAAGTATCGAATTGGTTATAGTAACTACCTACTGTTTTATTAGGAAACTCATCTCTTATATATAATGTTACAGCAGATGTTTTATTACCATAATTATTTTTTATAGTTGTTGTTGTTTTTGTTGTTTTATAACCAGTTATTTCTGTTTTATATAGTTTATTTGTTATTAATACTTTACTATATGTTTTGTTAGATTCTGCAACTGCATACATTGTATAAGTACCTCTTGGAAGAGAATCTGTATCGATATTAATATAGAACCAAGGATGAGTATATTTATGTCCGTCAGGGGATGGAATCGGTCTTGTTATACCAGTTAAATCGGTTATTCTTGTTGCTTTTTGTTCATATGTTGTACCATCAGTACTAACAAATTGAATTTTATAACTAATCTTTTCATTTAAAGTATTATCCATACCTTCTACTGTTAAATAACCTCTTAATTGAAGATTATTACCTACTTCTTTTAAATAGTCAAAATAGAAGTTTCCTGTTGTTTTAATTAGTTTCTTTTCTGTAACAATTACTTTTATTTCTTTAGTTACTTTATTACCATAACTATCTGCTACTTCGTAAGTTATTTTATACTCACCTATTTTTGTTATATCAACAGTATCAGTAATTACTTTTACATTTTTTGTAATATCTCCATCTTCTGGATCAGTTGCGGTTACTCCATCAAGTCTATTGAAGTCTTCATTTTGATAAACTGTTTTATCAGAAGCAATTATAGTTGGCAGTTGATTAGCAACCACTGTTACATTTATTGTTTTTACTACTTGTTGATTATAACTATCTGTTGCTTGATATGTTACTTGATATGTTCCTACTTTATCAATATCAACTTTATTATCTACAGCTACTACTTCTAGTACGCCATCTTCTTCATCTGTTGCACTTACTCCTTTTTTAGGATCGAATGGTAGACCTTGAGTTATTACCATATCGTTAGCAGTTATTACTGGTTTTTTATTTTCTGTTACTGTTATTGTTATTGTTAACTCAGTTGATTTATTCTTACTATCTGTTGCTTGATATGTTACTTGGTATGTTCCTACTTTATCAATGTCTAGGTTTGAATTTAATACTTTTACAGCAACAGTACCATCTTCTTTATCAGTTGCACTTACTCCTTCTAATAAATCTATTTTAGTACCTTGAACAATGGTTCTGTTAGAAGCAGTTATGACTGGGGCATTATTTTCAGTTGTATAAGTTGTAAGATTTAGAGTAAAGTCACTAGTTTGAGCAAGTACCCAACCATAAGAATTAGATGTTCCTGATAAATTTAGAGGAACTTTATACCATAGACGACCATCTACTGTTTTATGTTCCATTACTGGGATATAAGTCTTATGGAATAAACAAGATACTACATTAGTTGATAATTCGATAGGTTCAGAGTTTACTTCATTACAATATAGACCAGTTAAATTAGTATAGACATTAGCGTAATCAAATGTCATAAAGTCTAATGTATCTGCACTTACCCAGTCTTTTTGATCATATCTATAATCAGAAGAGATAAGGTAAGAGACTGCTTTACCATTATTATAAGCTGCAGCATAGACCATTACATATTTATCTTTTAAAATACTAATTCCTTTTTTGGTTTGAAGAGATGAGTCATAATAATAGTCTGAGTTTTTTGTAGTTTTTGCAACTTTAGGACTTAGAGTATTACCTGCATCATATAAGTCATAAATATAATTTTTATCTTGATATTCAGTTACATCATTTGGAGATGTATAACCATTTTTACCGGTATTAATCTTTTTTACATAAGCTGCTGGTACATAGACATAGCTATTCCAATTATAATTTCCTGATGTTATTTCATTAAAGTTAGCATCAATATTTAAATCACTTGTTACTTTATACCAAGTTGTATTACCATTAACATTTTCACCAGTTTTTTCCCCTAGAATTATTAAGGCATCTCCGGCTTCTGTATAAGTATAGACAAATTTTGAGGTGTTTGAAGCATCACTCATAGCATTTACTGATGCTGTTACTACTCCTAACTGATAGTAATTATAGTCTTGCATGCCTTTAGCTTTATCAAAACTATAATAGTTAGCAGCCATTTTTTCACTCCAGTATGGGTCTGATGCATATTTTACATTCATACCTAGGCGTTTATTACCAAACTGCGAACCAAAGTATTTCCAGCTACGAGGATGTGCAAAACCATAAGTTACATAAGTAGAACTATACCCTAGGATACTACTAGCAAAAGCTGCATAATATCTAGCTCCTTCTATTGGATTTGAATCTACAGCGTCTAGGCCAAAACCATTATTTTTATTGATTGCTAATTTACTACGGCCATTACCAGATTCATTTCTACTTAAACTAAATGTTAATAAGGCATTGGTACCATACTTTTCTTGAGCATAATAGAAAAACTGTCCTTTACCATATAATCTTGAACTACCTTTATTAGTTGCTTTACCATATGCATCTTGAGTAATACCTAAATTGTTACGAATATATTCATCAATATTTGCTGATGAGTAAGTTGTTCTACTATGATTTGATAAATACATGTAGTAATTATAATATGGGTTATTTTTATTTACAGAGTTATTTCTGTTATTAGCTTTATAATCTTTAATTAGAGTTTGTAAATCTTTGTAGAAGTAATTTCCATCATAACTATAATAAGTACCGGCACTTAACATATCTGGTTTAGGACCAATTGTTGTACCTAGGGAACCATTATAATACTCTTGAATTTTTGTTATATAATTATGTCTTATATAATCATTAGTTATAGTATATGAACTACTTGATTTTACCCAAGTTATTGGGACTATTTCATAATTTCCATATGTAATCCAACCTGTAAAATTAGCAATAGTAACTTTGCCAGCCCAAACATTTTTAGCTTGAGAATAAGCTACATCTACTAAGACTCCATCACTACCACCATAAGAACCATAGTTATTCATGTATGTATAATCATATTTTAAATCAATAGTATCATAATAACTAACTGTTCTGTTACCCGAAATACTTAAATCTACTAACGCCATGTTGGCATCAAGTATTCTAGTTATACCATCAAGTTTTGTCATAATAGCAAGTTCAATTGCTCCATTAGAAGTCATAGCAGCTTTTGCTTCTTCATACGTGTTGTAGCAACCTACATTGGTAATGGTACCATCAGAGGCAAAACTGGCTAATTCAAAATTACCACATAAGTTACGATTTTTATAATTTTCTGATGAAAAGGCAGAAACATTAATTGTATTTAGAAAAAATAAAGATGTTATAAAAAGTGTTAAATAAAAAATTCTTTTCATGATATTCTACCTCCACTATATTAACTCTATTATATTATAGCATTTTTAGAGTGATAACTTTATTTCTTTGAAGTTATTTATTATATTTTGACATTATTTTACAGTGTTTTTAGTATTGTAAAGTTTAGAGATTACATAGTATATAACTTGATATATTGTAAAATTTTGAGTATAATAATAGTTGTATAATTTGGATATTTGGAGGCTTATATGACTAAAGAAAAAGATACTAAAAAGAAACCAATATTAAAGATCATTATTTTGATACTATCTATTATTGCAGTACTGAGTAGTTGTTTTGCAATATATGAAATATTTATGTTAGCAACAATAGAAAACACTATTAGATATATAGTTATGGGAATCTTGGTACTACTCGATATATCAATTATATTTAAGACTAAAGGTATTTTAAAGAGGCGGCCTAAGAATAAACATTCTAAAAGAATTGGTTATATTATATTTATGATTTTATATACTATTATTTGTATTATAGTTGGTTCTATTATATTTTACTTATATGGTAAGTTAAGTAATATGAATAAAAATACTGTTATCTACTCTTCTAGTGTTGTTGTTATGGCTAGTAATGAGGCTAGTAGTATTAATGATATTAAAAGTTATAAGATTGGTGTTTTAGATAAGACTAATAAAAATTCTCCTGATGGTTATATAATTCCTCAAGAAATTATTAAAGAGAATAAATTATATGATGATAATGAATTAGTTGATTATAGTGATTATCAAACTATGGTTACTGATTTATATGCTAAGAGTATTGATGCAATTATCTTACCTACTAGTTATCCTTCAATGTTTTCTACTATTAGTGGATATGAAGGTATTGGTACGGATACTAAGATTATTTTAACAAAAGAAAAGAAGATGAAGAAGACTGAGACTAGTGAAGTTGAAAGGGAATCTACTGGTAAGTTAGTTACTGAACCATTTACTATGTTACTTATGGGTATTGATTCTACTGATGAAGTACTTGAAAAGAATGCAGTTGCGAATGGTGATACATTAATAGTTGTTACATTTAATCCTAAGACTTTGAATGCTACAATGTTATCTATACCAAGAGATAGTTATGTACCTATTGCTTGTTGGTCTAATAAAGCGGAAAATAAAATTACACATGCTGCTGGATATGGTAATGATTGTATGATGAATACTATTGAACAATACTTAGGTATTAATATTGATTATTATGCAAAAATTAATTTTAAAGGATTGGTTAAATTAGTCGATGCTGTTGGTGGTGTTGATATAAATGTTGAACAAACTCTTTGTACTGATGATTCTTCTCGTGGTGGAGAGATTTGTATTAATCCAGGTTATCAAACTTTAAATGGTGAACAAGCTTTAGTTTATGCTAGAAATAGAAAGGCTTTAGTTAATGGTGACTTTGGTCGTAATCAACATCAACAAGAAATTGTTATTGCTTTAGCTAATAAGATTAAAACAGTTAATAGTGTTTCTAAGTTTATGGAGATTTTAGATACAGTTTCTAATAGTTTAGATACTAATTTAACTACTCAACAAATGTTATCTTTCTATAATATAATAAAAGATATAATTAAGAAGAGTTTATCTTCAGATGAAGCTGATTTAATTAATATTCAACAATTATATTTATCTGGTAATGGTCAAATGATTTATGATGAGAGAATGAGAATGGTTTTATATGATTTCATTCCTAATGAAAATAGTCGTAAAGATATAGTTCAAGCTATGAAAGAAAACTTAGAATTAGTTGAACATACTCCTATTACAGAATTTAGTTTTTCAATTAATAGTCCTTATGAAAAAGAAGTTATTGGTAAAGGACCTTATAGAAGTTCTAGTTTATATAATTTAGTTCCTAACTTTATAGGTGTTACAGAAGCTCAAGCAAGAACTATGGCTAGTAGAGTTGGATTATCTGTTAAGTTTGATGGAGATTCAACTGGTGTAGTTACAGCTCAAAGTTATCCTGCTTCTAAACGTGTTGATTTAATCAAGGGTAGTATTACATTAACATTAACTAATAGTAGTAAAAAACCTACTGTTAAAGATGATGATAAAAAAGACGATGACAAGAAAGATGATGATGGTACTACTGGTGATGATAAAGATAATGATGGTAAGAAAGATGATCCTGGTAAAGATAATACCGGAGGTACCGGTGGAGATTCAGGAGGAAGTACAGGTGGAGGTACCAGAGGAGATTCAGAAGGTACTGGAGAATAATAAAAATAAAGAACATTTCAAACTATACGAAATGTTCTTTTATTGTGTAATAAAAACCTACTAAGAATATATCATTACTTCATCGTTAATAGATAAATTAAAAGACATCTGATAGAGATGCCCTTTTTTTGTTACTTTAATTCTACTAAGTATAATTTTTTATCTTGATTAACAAATATTAGTGTTGCTTCTTTTTGATAATTAGCAAACTCACTATCTGTATAATCCCATTTTACTTTTACTTCATATGCATTTTCATCGATAGTATCATTATAAGTAAATGTTGTCTTTTCTACACTTTCTACTTCTACTGTATTTACTTCTGGTAGATTTTGTTTTCTATTATTATAAATATTACTTTCTACATATTTATAAAAAGTATTTTCAGCATTTTCTAGAAAGTTATTTAAGATATCTGGTTGAACTATATCTACTCCACCAACATCTGTTTTAGCTGTTTTATCTGATAGTGAATAGAAGTCTACTATGAACATTTCAGCTAGTTTAGATGCATATGCTTCATAATCTACTTTATCACTTTCAAGGATTTTTGCTAAGTCTTTAAATAGTGCTTGATACTTTTTACTTTTATTATCCTTTAAGACATAACCATAGTCTTTTATTTCTTTTAGGACTTTAGCTTCTTTTATTACTGGTTTACTAAAAAATGTTTTATAAGTAAATATTCCTGCTACTGCAACTACTAATATTACTATTATGGCGATAAGGGTTATTTTTACTTTCTTTTTTAATTTCATATTAACTTCCTTTCTCTACTTGTTCTATTGTAACTTTGTTTTCTTCATTCTTTTCTAATAAATTGAAGACAATTATGTCATTTGAAACATCTAGTAAGTTATTAGTGTATTCAGTATTTTTCTTTATTTCTTCTTCACTTATAGCTTCACCATTTAATGATAAGTACTCTACTTTTTGACTATTGTAATAAGCTTTATTTGTTACCCAGTTACCATTAGGAAAGCATACTATATTACTACCTATTACATTAAATATGTCATGTCCTAGTTGATATTCGTTATAGAAGCCAAACATATTACCAAGGGTTGGCATAGCATCATACATACCCATAACTTCTGTTACTTCCATGTTATACTTTGTTCCAGCCATATCTTTTGTCCAAATTATGAATGGTACTTTTCTACCTAATTCATATTGGTATGAATCATATTCTTTATAGTTAGGATCATCTTTACTTAGAACAGAATTTGTTTTCTTATCATAATTATATAATAAATCATAATCTTTTCTAGGAAGTCTAGCATCATGGTCACCATATAATACTACTACGGTATTATCTAATAGACCATTAGCATCTAAGTCTTCAAATAATTGACCTAGAGCACTATCAGCATAATGAACTGATTTAAAGTAATTTCCTAATTTGGTTCCTTCCATATATGGATGAACAACTTCTTCTGTTGTACCATCTTCATTAGTAATTATTTCTTTCATGTCAACGGCAAACTCACCATACTTTTCAGTATCTGAGAATGGTGTATGGTTAGTTAACATTATCATTAGACCATACCAGTTATCATACTTTTCATTTATCTTTACTAGTTTTGGAATTGATTGTTTAAAGAATTCTTTGTCTGATAGTCCTAAACCAATAGTAGTTTCTGGAGTTACAGTATAATCTTTTTTACTATAGAATCTTTTATAACCTAAACTGTTATGCATAGTTCGACGATTCCAGAAATCTGCATTATTAGCATGCATACTAAATGTGTAATAGCCTTGTTCACTTAATAATTTTGGAATAGAATTATAAGTTCTGTCAGAGTATGAAACAAATGCTGTACCAGACTTAGTTGGCATTAGAGATGTAGAGAAAGTTAATTCTGTATCACTACTTGTACCAACACTAACTTGTGAGAAATAATTTGAAAAATACATTCCTTCACTAGCTAGTTTGTTTAAGTTTGGACTTACCTCTTCACCATTAAATTCTAGACCTATTACATTATTTTGCATACTTTCAGCATGAATTACTAAAATATTTTTATTTTTAAATATACCAGTATATTCATTAGTTTTAGGTGTTTCTCTATTAGCAAAGTAATCATTAAATGTTTTCTTAGCTTTATCATAACCAAACATTGAATTTAATTTTGGTTGAAGTGATGTTACTAAGTCGTTACTTTGATAAATATAAATACCAAATCTTGTAACTATATATTCTTTATTCCATTGTTTTACAAATCTTGAAACATCTAGAGATGTTAGAGTTACAATAAATAGACCTAATATTGCTGATCCTGAAATTAAAGTCCTGGTCATTTTCTTTTTACGGGTTGACTTTGACTCAATCTTTTTATAGTAGTTTTTCTTTTTTAGTTTAACATGGACAAAAATTAAAACAAGTGGTCCAATAACGTATACTAAGTCTTTTAACTGTAAAACATTTTCTACAACTGCATCTCCTACATCACCAATATATTGTGTTAGTGATAACATTGATACTGATGCAAAAGATGAATAGAATGTATAATATACAGAGTTAATCATACATATAGCACTTAGGAATATATCCATTATTAGGTAATATGTAAACCTATTTTTAGGATGGCATAAGTAACCAAATGAACCTAAAATTACTATTACAGCTAAGTCTCCCATAATAGCTTTTATTGACAAATAATTAGCCATTGAATGAATACAGAAGAATCTTAACATAGTAGCATTTACTAAACAAGTTATTACATATACTAAGAATAATTGATTGTTCTTTATATATTCCCTAATAATATGATTTTCCTTGGCTTTAGTTATTGAGTTTTTTACTTTTTTCATTGTATTTTTTAATCTAAATTTAATTCTCTTCATATTTCAACCTCGCTAGTATATATTATAGCATTATGATTAGTTTTTTTCAATCTATGTAATTATATTAGGCAACAGAGTTGATATTTTTGTATTAAAGAAGAAAAAGTACTGTTTTTTAGTCAGTACTCTCTTTTAAATAATTTTTTTCATTTTGATAACTACCAGCATTTATTACTAATCCTAAGACAAATATATAAGATAGCATATATACCCATAGTAATAAAATTATAATATTAGAAATACTTCCATAAAAAATATCATATTTAGTAAATGTATCTAGGTAAAATGAATATATTTCTGAACATAATATCCAACTTATTGTAGTAAAGATAGAACCTTTAGTAGTGGTTCTACTTCCTATTTCTTCATCTGGTGCTATTACGTATATTAGTTTAATATTAAAATAAATTATAATGATACTTATTGGATACTTTAATAGTTTGTATATTCTATATAATAGTTCTACTGTTACAGAATTATCAAATGATGTACGTAATAAATTAAATATACTATCTCCAAATACTGGTATTACTAGTAAGAAGAACATTACTTCTACTAGGATTAGAGTCATTAGAATAGCTTTTACTCGGCGACTTATAACATCTTTTGGTTTTATTTTATATATTTCATTTGACGCTACTATGATTGAATGAGTACCATTTGATGCTAATAAGAATGCCGAGAAAAAGAAGACTCCTATGTTAAAACTTAATCCTTTACCAGATATTATTCCTTTGATAAAGTCTTCTACTCCTGAAGGAATAGAGATGTTTAGAGCATTTTTTACTATTTCTAGGGAGATAGAAAATTTAGTTGCTAGAGCTCCTAGAAGAGCTACTATTGGAATAAGGGATAAGACAAAGAAAAAAGCGAGATTTCCAGGTAAAATTCTCATCTCAGGCTTTTTAATTAAATTAATTACTTTCCTTAAGAAACCTTTTGCTCGCTCCATTCTTATCAACCTCTTATTTTAAATCTTCTTTATTTGCTATCATTTGGATTGTTGCTTCATTTATAGCGTCATCTAGAGTTTTGATTTTATCTAGAATCATACTATAACCTACTGCTCCACCAAATTCATGTGGTAAACCTTTCATTTCTTTAGCAATTTTCTTAGTATAAGTTTCTACTTGTCTTTCACTATAACCAACTAAGTAAATTAAGAATTCATTACCATCGGTACGCATGATTTCGCTGTTTTCTAATTGAGTATTTACTAAAATTCCTGCGGCTTTTATGATTAATTGGTCTCCTTCTTCATGACCAAAATTATCATTAACATATTTTACATTATTTAAATCTACCATTACTATTGCTTGTGGGAATACATTACATTCTTCCCATTCAGGCATTTTAGCATTTAAGTAGTTTCTATTCTTTAATGATGTAAGCATATCAGTATATTTGTGTCTTTCACTTGTCTTTACTTTCTTTACTTTTCTCTTTTTCTTTAGAATTAAGTAAGCAACTAAAAGTACTGCTAGTGGAATAAAGACAATTGCTAAGACTATAGTGTATACTTGTTGGAATGTTGAACCTTCTAGAATTGAAGCATGTAAGTTTTCAATTCCAGCATTTCTATAATTATAATATGAATTAGTATTAATAATGTAATTAAATAAGTCATAGAAGGCTTCATTATTCTTTTTAACCATGAATTTATAATCATTTAACATATTATCTAAATATAATAAGTTAAAGTCTTTAAACTTAGTTGTTTGATAATTATTATAAATTTCTCTATCTAAAACTATTAGTTTATTACCAGCATTCTTTAATAATTTATCAATAGTGTCGTAACCTTTTATATTAGCACGTGAATTAGTTGAGAAATAGTTATATAGTGAATCTTCTTTTAACATAACTATGTCTTGACCTTTTAGACTTTCAAATGAGTTAACAATATGATTATCTTTTTGGTATCCTAATACAACGTATTGTTCTATAAATGTTGATAAGGTTGCATAGTATTTATCGTTGTTGTAGTTATAATAATCAAAGTAAACATCTATTTCACCTTTATCAATAGCTTTTTGTAATTCTTCTTTTGTTTTATATTCTTTATACTTAAAGTTAATATCAGCTAAACGAGCAATACGTTCGATGTATTCTCCAGCTATACCAGCTAATTTTCCATTTACTAATACTTCATATGGAGTATTAGAAACAAAACCATAAGTATAGTTTTTAGATATTAGGGAAGATTTTTCTTTAGCACTTAGATTATTCTTTAATAAGTAATAGTCTAAGTAAGCTTTATTATATTCTTTTGTGTAGGCAGTTAAACGCCATTTGTTATAATACTTTGTTACAATTTTGTTTAGTTCTTTATTATCATCACTTAGAGTTAGAACTATTTGTTTTTTCATCTCTGTTAAGTAATAATTAATGAAGTACTTGTCTTTTTCAATTGTATAATCTAAGTACATAATGTTTGGTACTACTATCATATTTACTTCATCATTATCTAAAGCTGTATATAGGCTTGTAATATCTTTATAAGATTTATATGATAAGTTGTTTCCACCTTTTAAGTAGTAACTTATTTCATCGGCGTCTTCTTCAAAAACTCCAAAAATAGTATTACGCATATCTTTAGTACTATTAATTCTTTCGTATGTTTTTCCAACTACAATATAATTATCATTAAATAAGAATAAGTTATTTTCTTTTAAAGTTGCATCATCATTTAATATTTCAATGCGATAACTATTAGTTGAAGGTGTAGATGTTTTTAAGTATGGAATTTTATTGAATTCAATACCAACATTTTTTTGGAAGTCATCTAAGAAGTTAAAAACTACTCCTTCACCATTCATTCCATATAATGGATAGTCATTTACTACTTCAAAATCATAAGTTTTATCTTTATTTTTTTGAACCCATCTTTTCTCAGATACAGTTAGAGTTGTAGTTTTATCTTCTTTATTATAATGACGGTAAACTACAACGAATAGAAGACTTGCGATTAGAAGTGGAATTAGAATTATTAAAAATTTCTTTTTCATTCGGCACTTCCTGTTCTATCTTTTGTCCATGTAATACTGTCCTTGCTATGATGACGGTATCCAATAATTGGAAATTCTTCTGATTCTGAATCTTTAGTTATGAATACTTGGAAATCATAGTACTTCTTTTCTGCATCACTAAATACTTCTAAAGCTTTATCTCCGTAACCTTTAGCTACTTCTAAAGATACATCTGATGAAACTGTAAGTATTATTTCAACAGTTTTTCCAGAAATACGAGAAGATACTTTAGTAACAGATTCTTCCTTTAATTTATCTTCAATACTTGCTAGTGTTTTATTGGATATTTTTACTTTATCAATACCATCTAGACGATCTCCATAGATTGCTTTACCTGTATTTGGAAATAAAGCATTTTTTACTGGAATTAATAATATTACAAGTAATAGAAAAATTCCTATCGCTATAAACATCTTTTTATTTTTCTTAATATATTTCATATCATCACATCCTAGTATTTTAATTATACATCATATATGTACCTTTTTCAATTAGCAAATTATTGTTAGGTACTTTGACTTTTAATTAATAATTATTGTAATTCTTCTATTAGTATATTCATGGCTAGTTTAGGATTTGCACTACCCTTTGTTTCTTTCATTACTTGACCCATTAAGAATTTAATGGCACGGTCATGACCATTTTTGTAGTCAGTAACACTTTCACTATTTTCAGAAACAATCTTTTTAATTATTTCTCTTAGAGCAGTATCATCTGTTATATTTTCAATACCTGATTCTTTAATAATTTCAGAGATTGATTTATCTTCTTCTAGAACTTTATCTAAAATATCTTTTAAGTTTTTACTAGTTAAAGTATTATCAGATATTTTATTTACTAACTCTACCATACGTTCTTTAGTTAGAGTGGTATTTGTAATTGCTTTTTCATTTTTATTTAAGTAAGCGGAAATATCACCTAAAAGTAAGTTACTAGCAATTTTAAAATTTATATCTTCAGTTAATAGAGTATTAAAATAGTCACTTAATGGCTTGTTTTGAACAAGTTTTTTGGCATTAATTTCAGATACATTCTTTTCTATGTAAAGACTTCTTCTTTCATCAGGTAACATTTCGATAGTATTTCTTACCTCTTCAATCATGTCATCTGTTAAATATAAGTATGGAATGTCTGGTTCTGGGAAATAACGATAGTCATTACCAGTTTCCTTAATACGCATTAGGACTGTATCGCCAAGTTTATCATCATAACGTCTAGTTTGTTCTTTAAAAGTTTCACCTTTTTCTAATAATTCAGTTTGACGGATAATTTCTTTTTCAATACTTATACCAACATTAGAAATTGAACCAATATTTTTGATTTCACATTTAGTTCCTAATGGATCTGTTTCATTTTTTCTAATTGAGACATTGGCCTCACAGCGCATTGAACCTTCTTCCATTTTACAATCACTTATATCAGTATAGAATAGTAGTTCTTTTAGTTTTTCTAGATATAGTTTGGCTTCGGTACTACTACTGATACATGGTTTAGTTACTATTTCAATTAGTGGAACTCCGGCTCTATTGAAGTCTAGAAGAGTTTTGTCGCCTCGATGAGTACTCTTACAAGTATCTTCTTCAATATGCATTTCTTCTATTTCAATTTTCTTTTTTGTACCATCAACTTCTATTTCTACATAACCATCATAGCCTATTGGAGTTCGGCCTTGAGTAATCTGAAAGTTTTTTGGATTATCTGGATAGAAGTAATTTTTTCTATCAAAGTGCATTTCTTTTCTTATTTTACAATTTAAAACACAAGCTGCTTTTATGGCTAGATTTACGACTTCTTTATTTAATGTTGGTAATGTACCTGGATAACCTAAGTCAACTACATTAGTCAAAGAATTAGCCATTTGACCATATCCGTTTAGGGAGTTTGAAAATATTTTAGTATTTGTCTTTAATTCTACATGGACTTCGATACCAATTGTTGGAATGTAATTAGTCATGTTTTTCACCTCCATTAGGATTTAAGTCTAAATTTAGTTCTTTTTCTACGAAACTAGCTAGTTGATACATCTTTGCTTCTTCAAATGGAGCACCAATTATTTGCATACCGATTGGTAAGTTTTCACTGTTAAAGCCGATTGGAACACTCATTCCTGGAAGGCCTGCCATATTAACAGGAATAGTTAGGACATCATCCATGAATGATTTTATAGCATCATCTAGACCTTTATCTAGTTCATAAGCAACGGTTGTGTTGTTTGGGCCAATGACTAAGTCATAGTTTTTAAATGTTTCTAGGAAACTCTTACGCATATCATCTCTTATTTCTAGTGCTTTGTTGTAATATAGTTTAGCATTTTTACCAGATAATAAATAACTACCAATCATGATACGTCTTTTTACTTCGTCACCAAAACCAATTTTTCTAGTTTTTAGATATAAGTCTTCGATATCTTTAGGATTTTCATAACTGTAACCGTAACGAATACCGTCAAATCTGGCTAAGTTAGAACTAGCCTCACCCATAGCAATAATTTGATATAGGGGAACGGCTTTATCAATATAATTTATATCAACATAATCGATTGTACAGTTATGTTTCTTTAGTATTTCGATTACTTCATTTAATTTATCTTTTATTTCTTTATCAATAGCATTACTTACATAGAAGTTTGGAATTGCTATTTTCATACCATCTATTTTTTCGCCAATTAGTCTTGTAAAATCTTCATTAGTTTCAACTGAAGTTAAGTCTTTTTCACTTTTTCCACAGATTGTGTTTAAAAGTATAGCATTTTCGTAGACATTTTTAGTCATTGGACCAATTTGGTCTAGACTTGAACCAAAGGCAATTAGGCCATAACGTGATACACGCCCATACGTTGGTTTTAGTCCTACTATGCCACAGAAAGAGGCTGGTTGTCTAATAGAACCACCTGTATCTGATCCTAAGGCAAAAGGTATAATTCTCTTACTTACAGCAGCAGCACTTCCTCCAGATGATCCACCTGGTACTCTTGTATCATTCCAAGGATTTTTTACTGGTCCAAAGAAAGAGGTTCTATTAGAGGAACCCATGGCGAATTCATCCATGTTAGTCTTACCAATAATAATCATATTAGCAGCTTTTATTTTTTCGACAACATCAGCATCATAGATTGGATCAAAGTTTTCTAGTATTTTAGAAGCAGCAGTTGTACGTAGTCCTTTAGTTAGAATATTATCTTTTAGAGCTATTGGAATACCAAATGTTAGAGAATCTACTTCTTTACCTTCTAATTCTTCAGCTTGTTTTAGGGCTTCTTCTTTATTTAGAGTAATAAAACAGTTTAAGTCTTTATTACTTTCAATTTTTTCAAAAGCTTCTTCTACTAAGTCTTTAGGTGTAATCTTTTTTTCTTTTAACAATTTATTAATTTCAATTAATGATAAATCTAAATAATTATGCACTCATACCACCCTTTTCACTTATTACTACTGGAACAGAAATATAGTTTCCACTATGACGAGGAGCATTTTTTAGAACCTCTTTAGGATTTAACATTTCTCCTTCTACATCGTCACGTAAAACACATTTATTTTCAGTTGGACAAATTAACATATCTTCGTCGTATACTTTTACTTCATTTATTTTTTCTATTTCGTTTAAAAGTTGTTTTAATTTTACTTGATACATGGCTAGCTCTTCTTCATCTATTTCAATTCTAGCTAGATGAGCAACATGTAAGACTTCTTCTCTTGATAATTTATCTTCCATACAGAAAGACCTCCTTTAACTTTATTATTATATCATGGATATTTTAAGATGTAAATTTTTAGTAAGTAAGAAAAACAAATGCTACTGGAGCACTTGTATTATTCTGCAAAACAGTCATTTATATATAATGTGTTAGGACTTTTTTCAGTACTTTGTTTATAGTTACTTACTGAACCAATTATGGTTACTTTTTGGTCTTTGGAAAATTCTTTTGTCTCAGAGTCTTTTGACATTTTACAAACAATATTTAGTGTATAGGCACCATCAGGATCAGTATAACCAAATGTTAGTTTATTCTTGTCGTAACTTATAAAGTCTCCTGTTACACGTAAGAACTTTTTATTATATTTTTGATAAGTTTCTACAGGATTATTTTTATATTCAATGGCTAAGTCTAGTGCAGATATTTCAGTTGGTTCAACATTATATGGCATTGACCAAGTACCAATTTCTGTATCTCTTCTTCCTTGTAATTGGTTATATTTTATTACTTTGTAGCCAAGTCCATAATATACTTTGGTACCACCATCTTTTAAAGTAGCAGTTTTTATAGCAAAGTATGGACCACGATTATATCTTGAAACTGATATTATATCTACTGTTACCATAATCATTAGAATTATAAGTGTATAGAAAATGATATTTAAAATTTTAGTTAGTTTAGTTTTTTGATACTTATGACTTTTTTTATTAGTTAGTTCATAGTCATCTAAATTGTCATTATCGGTGTTATTGTCATATGAATACTCATCATATGAACTGTCATCATCTTCAATTATTTCGTATTCATCGATGTTATCTAAGTCCATAGACTCATCATAATCTTCATAGGTTATTTCTTCTAAATCTTCTAACTGTTTGTTTTCATGATATTCATCGGCTTTTATTGCTTTAATGCCCTTTTTACCTCTTTTTAACATGCAACCATCTCCTCAGTTTTGTTGATATATAATACCATTTTTTTATTAAATAGTCAATTTTTTATAGTGGTCAACTACTGATTTCTTGTCTTAAAATAAAACTGGACCTTTTTTAAATTCCAGTTTTTCATCTTTTCAATTTTATTTAATATATTATTTTTGATGATAAGTTTATTCACCTAATTTTTCTTTAAACTCTTCTTCTGTCCAAATAGGAATACCTAGTTCTTTGGCCTTTTCATATTTACTACCAGGATTTGTTCCAACGATTACAGCACTAGTTTTTTTAGATACGGAACTTGAAGCTTTACCACCTAGTTGTTCTATTTTTTCTTCAGCTTCTTCTCTAGTAAATAATTGTAGGGAACCTGTTAAGACAAATGTCTTGCCGTTGAATTCAGAGTTTTCTTCTACTTCTTGACCTAAATACTTGGTATTAAGACCAATTTCTTTTAGTTCTTCAACAATACTTCGATGATGATTGTCATTAAAGTACTCAACTACACTTTTAGCAATAATTCCACCTATATCAGGAATAGTAGTTAACTCTTCTTCAGAGGCAGCCATTAAACTATCTAGTTTTTTATATCTTTTAGCAAGAATTTTAGCAGTTTTTGCTCCGACATGGGGAATGCCTAAACCGAATAATAGTCTTTCTAGAGAATTCTTTTTACTATCTTCAATGGCATTTAAAAGATTAGTTACAGACTTGTCGCCATAGCCTTCTAGTCTAGTTAAATCTTGTTCATGATTTTTTAGTGAATAGATATCAGCTATTGTTCCTATAAAGTGGAAGTTATAGAAGTCTTCCATTATTCTATCACCTAGTCCGTCTATATTCATGGCATCACGTGAGGCAAAGTGAATTAGAGATTCAATACTTCTAGCAGGACATTTTTTATTAGGACAATAGTAGTCTACTTGGCCTTCTTTTTTGACTAGATTAGTATTACACATTGGACAAGTTGTAATCATTTCAAAGTCTTTTTCTTTACCAGTACGTCTTTCTTTTTTTACTTCGACTACTTCTGGAATAACGTCTCCGGCTTTTCTTATAGAAACTATATCACCTATTTTTAAATCTTTTTCTTTTACGTAATCTTCATTGTGAAGAGTTGCTCTTGAGATAGTTGAACCGGCTACTATTACTGGTTCTAGAACGGCATTTGGAGTAATTTGACCAGTTCTACCGACTGTAAAAATTATATCTGTTAGTTTTGTTAATACTTCTTCAGCCGGAAATTTATAAGCAGTGGCCCATTTTGGATATTTAGCAGTATAACCTAGTTTTTGTTGTTGCTCGATACTATTTACTTTTATAACAATACCATCTATATCATAAGGAAGAGTTGGTCTTTGTTTAGCCTTTTCTTCAATATATTCGATTACTTCGGAAATGTTTTTAACTAGACGATTATTTGGATTAGTTTTAAAACCTAGTCTTGTCATATAATCTATGGCTTCAGCATGAGTATGTAGATTATAATCTAGGGGATTTGGTAAATGATATATAAAGTTATCTAGTTTTCTAGAGGCTGCTACTTTGGAATCTAATTGTCTAATTGATCCAGCGGCAGCATTACGACAGTTTTGAAGTAATGGTTGATTATGTTTTTTTCTCTCTTCATTCAATTTCACTAAAGTTTCTTTATTCATGAAGATTTCTCCACGAACTTCAATATTTACTTTTTCTTTTAACTTTAGAGGGATAACTTTAATAGTTTTAGCATTATGAGTAATATCTTCACCTGTTGTTCCATCTCCTCTTGTTGCAGCTCTTACTAGTTTTCCGTCTTCATATAATAATGATACAGAAAGACCATCTATTTTTAATTCGCACATATATTCAGGAGTTATACCTTCTTTTTTTATTCTTTCATCAAAGGCTATAACTTCACTTTCAGAAAAGACATCGCTTAAGGACATCATAGGAATCTTATGAGTAACTTTATTAAAGCCTTCTATTATTTTGCCACCGGCATGTTGAGTTGGAGAATCTTCTCTTACCCAATCTGGATGGGCTTCTTCTATTTCAAATAATTCACGTAAGTATTTATCATATTCTTGATCAGTAATTGTTGGATTATCTAGAGTGTGATAATTATAATCAGCTTCATTAATAATCTCAATTAACTCTTCCATTCTTTCTTTCATAACTAGTCTCCTTACAAATGTTTAACTATATTTATTATATCATATATTGGTAGTATTTATTATATCATATATTGGTAGTATTTTTAGAAAAGAAAACAAACTATTTTTAGTAGTTTGTCTCTTTCATTTTTGCTTTTTATTAATTATTCTTCCCAAAGATTACTTGGATATTCTCCACTATCTACTAAGTCTTTTAGAGCTTTCTTAACAGCTTCAGCATCTTCTTTATAAGTTACTCCATACCAAGCAGCAGTTGTTTCTAAAACTTCTACGTTTGCGTAGCCGTCTTCTATTGTTTCAAATAAAACATCTGGTATTAAATATTCACATTTTTCTAAATTATCTTTATTTCTATCAAAGAACTCTGGGAACTTTTCTTCAATGTATGAGAATATACTTGGTGAGAAAAGCATTAAGTTCATAGACACTTTATCAGTTGGTGATACTTCGAATGGCTCTTTGCCACTTAATGGTGAAGCAATTAATTTGCCATCTACTCTTTCAATAACACTTTCAGTTATTTTTGTTAGTTTACCATCTGTTACTTCACAGACACCTCTTTTTACAGAACCATTTTCAGTTAACGTATTTTTTACAAGATAACTTACTAGACCATATTTATATGGCTTTTCATTATTCATACCTTCTAAGAAACCAGCTGACTTTAAATAAGCATCTCTTCCATAGAAGTCATCAGCATTAATGATTGCGAATGGTTCATTGATTTTGTCTTTACAACAAAGTATAGCATGAGCTGTTCCTAAAGGTTTTACTCTGTCTTCTGGAACTGAGTAACCTTCTGGAATGTTGTCATTTTTTTGGAAACAGTATTCAACATTGATGTATGGCTCTACTCTTTTTCCAATTGTTTCTTTAAATACGTCATAGTTTTCTTCTTTAATTAGAAAAACTATTTTGTTGAAACCGGCTTTGATGGCATCATATACTGAGTAATCAATGATGAACTCACCATTTGGTCCTAGTGGAGCAATTTGTTTTAGTCCTCCAAAACGACTACCCATACCAGCAGCCAAAATTAATAATGTTTTATCTTTCATTTTACCCTCCTAAAATCTATTATTAATTATTAATTTTTGATAATTTTTTGTGGTTTTTCATTAATTTTTTAATACCATGTGGATGTTTAAAAGCAACACTAACAAGAGTATTAGTAACTTCGACAACTTTACCAGTACCAAATGTTTCATGGTAAACAAAGTCACCAACTTTATAGTCAACGTCTTCTTCTCTAAACATTTCTTTTGTATCAATTTTTTCTTCTTTTTTAGGTATTTCATCTTTAACATTTGTCTCTAGTAAATCTGGATTAATTTCACTTATGAAACGACTTACTGGATTAACTTGTTCTTTTCCGAATAAAGTTCTACGACGAGCATTTACTAAATGTAGATCGTCTCTTGCTCTTGTAATAGCAACATAACAAAGACGTCTTTCTTCTTCTAAAGCAACATTTTCCATAAGAGAATTCATATGTGGGAATAAACCTTCTTCCATACCTACTACGAAGACATGATCAAACTCTAGTCCTTTTACAGAGTGAACGGTCATTAGGCTTATACGATTTGGATCGTCTTTATATTCTTCAACGTCACTTACTAAACTAATTTCTAATAAGAAGTCTTCTAGGGAGATTAGTCCTTCTTTTTCTTCAAAGGCTTTAGTTATTGACTTGAATTCTTCTAGGTTTTCTAGTCTTACTTCTGCTTCTAAAGTTTGTTCACTTTCTAATTCTTTTTTCATACCAGAAGCATCTAATACTTTGTCAATTAATTCAGTTAAAGTTAGGTCTTCAGCAACACTTTTTAACTTTTCAATTGTCTTTTTGAACTCTAGTTCTTTTCCTGATTCAATCGCATCATAGATACTTATACCTTCAGTATCAGCTTTTGTAGTTAAGTTTTCAATTGTCTTTAGACCTATTCCACGTTTTGGAGTATTTATTACTCTAAGTAAACTGACATTATCTTTAGAGTTATGAATTAATCTTAAGTATGCAATCAAGTCTTTTATTTCTTTTCTAGAATAGAAATAGAAACTTCCAATTACACGATATGGTAAATTTTCTTTTAGCATTTCTTCTTCAACAACACGAGACTGAGCATTAGTTCTATAAAGAACAGCAATATCTTTGTATTCAACATTTCTATTAACTAGTTCTTTTATTTTTCTAATAACGTACTGTGCCTCGTCTCTTTCATTATATGCACGATAATACTTAATCTTTTCTCCTGGTCCTTTATTAGTCCATAGATTTTTATCTTTACGATCTCTATTATTTTTAATTACTTGGTTGGCAGCATCTAGGATGTTACCTGTTGAACGATAGTTTTGTTCCAAAAGAATTGTTTTAGCATCTCTATAATCATTTTCAAAGTTTAAGATATTTTTATAGTTTGCTCCTCTAAAACTATAAATACTTTGAGAGTCATCTCCAACACAGGTTATACGTCTATTTTTCTCACTAATCATCTTAGTTAAAATATATTGAGCTTGATTTGTATCTTGATACTCATCTATTAAAACGTATTGATATAAGTTTTGATACTTTTCTAGAACATCTTGGTGTTCTCTAAATAGTTTTATAGGAAGAATTAATAAATCATCAAAGTCTACGGAGTTATTTTGTTGTAGTTTTTTCTCGTATTTTTCATATACTTTTTGAATTACTTGTTCATAGTCACTTACAGCATATCTTTCATAGGCTTTGGCAGATATTAATTCATTTTTACAACTACTTATTTTATTTCTTATGGCTTTAGGATTATATACTTTTGGATCATAATCTAAGTCTTTTATTATTTTTTTTACTACAGTTAAGGAATCATCACTATCCATAATAACAAAGTTACGGTCGTATCCTAATAGTTCATAGTTTTCTCTTAAAAGTTTTAAACCAAAACTATGGAATGTTGATACTTGTAATTTTCTAGCCTCATCACCAATTAATAAGTATAGTCTGTCACGCATTTCTTTTGCGGCTTTGTTGGTGAAAGTAATTGCTAGAATGTTGTATGGTGTTGCTAGATGTTCATCTATTATGTATGCAATTTTACTTGTTAGGGTTTTAGTCTTACCAGCACCAGCACCTGCTATTATAAGAAGTGGTCCATCATTATATAGTACGGCTTCTTTTTGCTTGTCATTCAAATTATCTAAATTCATTTTCTTACCTACTTCCATTTTTATTATATCTTATATTTTAGGTTTAGGCAAAGAAAAAGAAGTGTTATTGAACACTTCTATATAATTCTTGTAATTCTCTATATTTTGCTTGTTCTTTATCTATTCTTTCTTGTCTTTCTTTTTCTTGACGTTCTTTTTCTTTTTGTTCTTTTAAGATATTTAATAATAATTTATAGTCATCAATTGTTAATAAGTCATCATATTTAGTAGTCTTTTCTTTTGGTTCTTTTTCTACTTTGATTGTATTATTAACAGCTTTTACTTGATATGGTGCCTCAATTGGTTTATAGTTTGCTGGTTTTTTTACGACCTTTTTAACTATAACTTTTGTAGGTACCTTTTCTTTAAAGAAGTATGGTTTAATGATTTTATAAATTATTAGGAAACATACCCAAGCGATAAATATAGTACTTGTTAATTCGATTAAAGCTTGAGCTGTTGTATTTCCATAGACTGATGATTGATTAAAAACGTCTAGATTGTTTTCATTAATTATATTTAAAATTAGGATTAAGATATAACTAATTATACAGTACATTAAAATATTTATTTTTCTTATTATTTTTGGTATTTTTTTGCCAAAAACAGTTACTAAGCAAATTATATTGGAGATGAGTATGGCTGCTAGATAGATTGCTAAGTTTGGAAAATAGATGATTATAAATAAATTATTCATCATATAATCCATCATGTTACTTAGATTATCTTTATATACATATAGTACTATACCTATCAGTATCATATAAATTAAAACGTAGAAAAATTTAACTGGCTTTGCACTTTTTCTATTACTTGTTAAAAGTATTAGTCCTAACGCAATTACTGCTAAAAGGATAACAAGATATAGTTTTGATGATTTTGTTAAATTGAATAAGACACTTAGTTTTTCTACAAATGACAATCTTGCCATAACCTCACCCTCTTTTTACTTTTTTAATTATTTGTTACTTCTTGAAGTTCTGCGATGTATACAGTCTGTGTTGTTGATTCATAGTTAGTACAAGTTACTAGTGTCAATGTTGTTTTATTATAATCACGATAGATTCCTATTGTACCAACTTTATCTTGTTTATAGATATTAACTATCTTATAAGTATATTTTTTATTTTTGTATGTTACGTAAGCATAGTCACCTTTTGATAATTTGTATAAGTCGTTGAAGAATGCTCTCCAACTATTACCTGAGTGACCAGCTATTATTAGGTTCCCTTTTTCTACATCTGGATAAGATGATTCTTTTATTACTAAAATATTTTTATCTATATCATTTTCTTTAGAATTTTTACTGTAGAAACCTTTTGTTAAATTTATCTTTGGTATATTTAAGTAACCAATGTATTCATCTGTTACTTCTTCTTCTACTGTTTCTTCTTCATTATTACGAGTTCCGTCATCTACTATTATGTTATTAGTATTACTTGTGTAGAAGACGTTGGCCATATAATCGTAGGCCATAATTTTTTTTGCTTGAATATAGTTATAAGAAAGAAAGAATCCCCCAATTAGTATGACTAACGCACAAATTGTAGTAGTTACACTAGGAGAGATTCTTGATTTCTTCTTTTTATTTTTTAGCATTCTTATATACAAATCCAACAGTAGAACCTATTAATAATATACCTATTATAGTCATAATAATTGAACTTGTTGCTGCTGTGTCTGGTACAGGTACTTCTGGATAGTTATAGAATGTAACTTGATGAGTTGCATGATCTTCATCAATTGTTATTGTGATAACATCATTACTTTTCTTATAACCAGATGGTGCTTGTACTTCTTCAATTGTATATGTACCATCAGCTAAATCTGTAAATACTTTTGGATCTTCTGTAGTTTCGAATCTTGCTACTTCTTCTCCTTGAGCATTTTTAACTACTAGTACGGCTCCTGCTAAAGCTTTTCCAGTTGAACCATCAATCTTTGTAATTGTTACAACATTTGATTTAGCATCATTGTATACTTTTACAGTAATATTTCTGTTACTATCTGTAACTTTAAATGATATTGGTTCTTTTAATTTTTTATAACCTGTTGGAGCTTCTATTTCTTCAACTGTATAACTACCATTTTTTAAGTTTCTAATTACGTGTGCATTTGTTGTTGATTTCCATCTAGTTATTTCATTACCATTAGAATCTTTTAATACTAATGTTGCTCCTGCTAAAGCTTTATCTGTTGCTCTATCTAATTTAATAATTGTAATTTTTGATGATGATAGAGTTAATTTAGCTGTTGCTGAAACATTTTGTGTTTCTGGAGTTAAAACTGATGGATAACAGTTTTGCATCTTACTATTTGTTGGTTTATATTCATATGCTTTATTAACTGTTCCTGTTGCACTGACAGTAACTGTCATATTTAAGTTTGTATCTTTTACACTTGATGCTGGAATTCTTATTTTAAAACTTTCTGATTTATTGAATGTTGTTTTTGAATTTCCTTTAGCATCTGTTACGATTGTTCCTGTTGGAGCATTGCTTACTGAAACTTTGTAAGTACTAATATTTGTAGAAGATACTGTAAAACCTTCTGATTCAAAATATTTTGAATCGCTAGATAATTGCATTTCACTATTTGATGTTGATAATGAAATACTTGTTTTAGCATATCCATTAGCTTTTGCTTGTTTAGCTCCAGCTACTAATTCTTTTACATATTTACGAATATTGTTAGGGTCACTTGCTGTTTCCTTAAATGCTCTTGTTAAGTTTGATGAACCAGTAGTATCATCTAAATACCACCAAACAGCAGTTTGTGTTATATAATAATCTTTTGATGAGTCTCCTGTTATACTTGCTTTAGGATAACCATGTTCCATTAAGTAAGCAAATCCAGCATCTAGTTCTCCAACTAATGTTGCTGTTACATTTTGACTTGTTGATTTGTGATAATCTAAGCAATATACATATTCACCAGATGATAATAATTTTGTTTTAAATGATAAATCAGCTAAGTATGCAGGTAATTTAGTTCCTGAACCTAGTGAAATAGTTTGTGCTACGGCACTAACATTTAAAATGCCTGTTGCCATTATAATTCCAGAGAAAACTATAACAGCTAATAATTTTAACTTTTTCAATATTGATTTCATAATTTTCACCTTTCCCCTCAAATGTGGCTATATTATACCACATTTGTTAATTTTTTGCAAGTTTATCTTGCCTATAATATTTCTTTTTCATAGATAATACGATCATTAATATCAGCAATTGTAAATTTGTTATCATCAATAATCATATAACTTGCTGGTTCTTTACCTAAAGGTAGTGAAATAGAACCAGGATTGATATAGGTAGTTGTACCAATTGTTGTAATTTCAGCAATATGGGTATGGCCTAGAAGTAAAATGGAATTCTCTTTAGACCAGTGATTCTTATTATATATATGTCCATGAGTTAAGTAAATAGTTTTATCATTTATTTTAGTACTAAAATAACCAGGAATAATATCAAATGGTTCCTCATGAACATCTATATACTCATCACAGTTTCCTTTCATACAAATCATTTTGTCAGAAAAAGAGTCTAAAAAATCTCTTACATATTCAGGATCATAATCCTTAGCATCTTCTCTTCCGTAGTTGTAATATAAATCCCCTAATACTATTAAAAGTTCACATTTTAATTCAATAAATCTATCTTTAATTAAAGGCAAATTTGTCTTGATACCATGTATATCTGAAATTACTAATACTTTCATATTTTCTCCTTTCTTTCTACTTAATAATATAACACAAAATGACTATTATTCATATAATATTTTAGTTGAAAGGAGATTTATGAAAAAGAATATTTTATATTATTGTTTGTTTTTTATTTTAGTTTTTCTAATGGTTGGTTCCCTATTTTTAGATTTTAACCATTCTAAGAAAAATGAGAATAAAAGAACAAAAGTGACGTTGGCAGAGGTTGCCCATACAATTTTCTATGCTCCACAGTATGTTGCTATTGAAAAAGGTTATTTTAAGGAAGTTGGAATTGATATAGATCTTATCTTAACTGCTGGTGCTGATAAAGTTACAGCGGCTGTATTATCAGGTGATGCTGATATTGGTTTTTGTGGAAGTGAAGGAACAATTTATGTTTATAATGCAAAAGAAAAAGACTATTTAAAGACTTTTGCACAACTTACACAAAAAGATGGATCATTCTTAGTATCTAGAGAAAAAATTGATAATTTTACTTTGAATGATTTAAAAGGAAAAAGTGTTATTGGAGGACGTGCTGGTGGTATGCCAGAGATGACTTTTGAATGGGCACTTAAACAGAATGGAATTGATCCAAAAAATGATTTAGAGATAGATACTTCTATTGCTTTTGCAGCAATGGGTGGAGCATTTATTTCTGGTCAAGGAGACTTTGTTACATTATTTGAGCCTAATGCTTTAGAAATAGAACAACAAGGATATGGCTATGTTGTTGCTAGTATCGGAGAACTTGGTGGAGTTGTGCCATATACATCTTATTCAGCAAGAGAAAGTTATATTGAGAAAAATAGTGAATTGATTAGTAATTTTACAAAGGCAATTCAAAAAGGATTAGACTTTGTACATAATAGTTCTGACAAAGAAGTAGCAGAAGCAATACTTAGTCAATTTCCTGATACTTCACTAAATGATTTAGAAAAAGTAGTTGCTAGATATAGAAAGATAGATGCTTGGCCTAAGACTACTAAATTTAGTGAAGAATCATTTGATCATTTACAAGATATTATGATAGATAATGGTGTTTTAAATAGTAAAGTTTCATACGATAAATTGATTTATAGTGAGAAGTAAGAAAAGTTAGATTGATTTATAAATAGAAAAGCTCGTTTCTAAAACATGGAGACGGGCTTTTTAGTTAGGTGATGTTTTTTGCTATATTGGCTTGTACCAATATTTTTTAAATGCATAGAAATTTATTTTAAACAATATTAGTAATCTCTTATATTTACCTATTTGTATTTAATACTTTATAAACTGTCCAATTTTTTGACTTCATTTCACTGGTATATAGTACTATTTATGAGTTCTCTTTTAGGAGAGAAATAATAGGTTTTTGATTTTGTTTTCTTAAACTTAGTATGCAAATTATGATTAGTAGTATAGAAATGAGAATTATAATTAATAGTATTATCACCATAAATTCAAGGTAGTTTAAGTAGGTCTTTGAGATTAATTGGAACTTGGTTAAAAATGTATATACTATACTTAGAATAATATATATTAAGAGTGAATTTTTTATATTTTCTTTGCTTATACTTAAGACTAGTAATTTTAAAATTTTTGAATTATGAAAACCATATATTTTTAGGAGAGCTATATCTTTACTATTAGTATTTATTAAGTCTTTTGTTAGAAGTGTTAGAGTGTTTACTATTAGTAGAATTATTAGCACTTCACCTATTAAAAATACTTTTAAGATAAGATTATACATTTTAATACTTTGTTGGTTTGAATCATTTTGAATTAGTACTTCACAGTTATTTTTTGACAATTCTTTAGAAACATAATTTATATTATTATAATCATCAACTATAATATTAAATTCATTTTTAGAAAGTCCTTTATTTAGTTTTTTCATAAACTCTTCTGATACAATTATTTCATTTGTATTAAGATATTTATTATCATGTTTACCTACTACTTTAAAGATATACTTTTCGTTATTTAGGTAAAGTGTTATTGAATTTGACTTTATGTCGTTTGAGACTATAACTTGATTAGACGATAAGTTTGATGTATGTACTTTGCCAAAGTTTAAATTGTAGTAGTTTAAGACATATTTACTGTTGTTAGTATCAAACATTATAGTACTTGGGTAGTACTTTGAAACTGAAGTGATGTGATTTATTTTATTTAGACTATTAATATTTTCTGTAGTGCAGCCGATAGTTAAAACTCTATTTTGTAGTTTGTTTTTAATAGTAGAAGTATATATATTGTTAATATAATAATGACTAGTAAGTAGTACTATTAAAATTATGTTTGTGAAGATGTAGAGAAAATAATATTTTTTATTACTTTTATTTTTTCTTGTGATAATGTTTAGCATATTACTCCTTTATACTTTCAATTATGTTCATATTAAAGACTTTTTTATTATAAATACTTGTAGAAATGTTATATGTAAGAGCTATTACTAGAATTGATAAAACTATAGAACTACAGTCTATACAAATTGGTATTTTAGAAAATATTAATGGTCTAAAATAAATAATTGTTTTATAGATAATTTGAAATATTGTAATAGATATAATAATTATAAGAGAAATTATAAGGACTAAAAAGTTAGTATTTAGATAATTTAATTTTTCTATATCTTTGTTCTTGTATCCAATAGTTCTTAAAATATTGGTATTTATTATGAGTAGATAAAGATTCTTTTCAGTTATATAAATAATCGTTATAAAAGAAAAGATTAGGCATAGTATTGTTACTACATAGACTATGGTATTTAAAATATCTATTAGAGAATAGTCAAATTCTAAAATTCGGCTACTATTATATTTTCTTAGAGAGTTTAACTCATTGATTACTGAATCTACATTGTTTATTGAATCTACTTGAACTACTATTGAGTCAATTTGATTTGATAAATCTACAGTTTCATAGGTATCATTATATATTTCTCCTAATAAATTATAGTCGCCATAACAACTTGATTCGTCAAGATAGGCTTTACTGTTTTTATAGGTTCCAACTATTTTTAATTTTGTTGTTTTCATTTCTAGTTTATCTGTATTTTCATTTATTATCTTAGGATATTCTACTACTATTTCTTGGCCTATTAGTTTTTTCATAGTTATGAAGTCTTGCTTTTTTAGATTTTTATTGGCACCAATATTTTCTGATGGATAAAATATTTCCGGACAAACTATTTCGTTTTTATTTTGAATACTTTTACCTGCTGTTACTGGTGGATGAGTCTTATTAGTACTTCCAGTTAGAGAAAAGTCTCCAGAAAAATATTTGTTTTTGGTAGTTAAGATTGTGTAATAAGCAGTATCACTAAATACGGCATCTACGTGATTTATCTTTTTTATTTCATTAATGGCAGTTTCTTCTTCAGTATCTTCGTTTCTAAGTACTGATATTGTTCTATAGCCAGGATCTTTCTCAATACCAGCAATGAAATATGTTTCAATAGTCTTTTTGTATGAAAAAATAAAGATTATAGTAAGGGCTAGAAAAAATAATATAATTATTGTTTTAGTATTTCTTTTTTCTCTTAGAATGTTTGTTAAAACGTAGTCTTTGTAAATATCCTTATGCATTTTTTACAATCTCCAAACTTCCATTTTTCATTTTTAAAACTACATCAGCATAGTTTAAGGCCTTACTATTATGACTTACTACAATTACACATTTACCGTCTTTAACTAACTTTTTAAATATTTGATAAATTTTTTCTTCATTTTCTAAATCTAGAGAAGCGGTTGGCTCATCGGCTAAGATTATACTTGGATTATTAGCAAGAGCACGGGCAATAGAAATTCGTTGTTGTTCTCCTCCAGATAATTCTTTTGGAAAATGATTTTTTCTATGTAACATGTCAACTTGTTCTAGTAATTTTTTTCCTTTTTGTAGACGCTTTTCTTTTGGCATTTTAGATAAATATAAAGGTACTATTACATTTTCTAGGGCTGTTAAATTAGAATTAAGATATATTTGTTGGTAGATAAAGCCAATATTTTCTTTTCTAATATCAGCAAGATGATTACTTGATAAATGACTTACATCTTTATTATTTATTTTTAGTGTTCCAGAAGAAAAGGTATCTATAGTTCCTACACATTGTAAGAGAGTTGTTTTGCCAGAACCACTCTTTCCAGTAATTACATAAAACTTACCAGATTCAAATTTAAAATTTACATTGTTTACGGCTGTTATTTCTTCTTTATTTTTGATATATGTTTTAGTACAAGAATTTAGTTCAATATTAATCATTGGTCCTCCTAAAATTTTTTCGTTGTTTAGGAATATTTTAATATTATTGGTAATAAAAAACTAGAACTTGTTAGGTTCTAGTCAGGATAGTAGGTATTTATTTAGGTAATTATCGGTAAAATTTCGATGTAGATTGTCATCTTTATCAGATGAAGATTCTTTAGAAATAATTTTTGTATTAGTTGACTTTTGATAAAATAAATGATCTGTTTCTAAGAAATAAAACCACTCTTCTTTTTGATTATCTTCTGTTTTGATGACTTCTAATTGTTTTTCTTCTTCAAAATATACGAAGATAAGATTAGCATTTTCATAAATATAACCATCTCTGTCTTTTACTCCTTTACTTTTGATACTTTCAATTATATTATTTTTCTCTGGTGTCAATTCTGAGTTAGTTGGTTTTGAAGAAGTACCATCTGATATTTTAGTTTTTTTCTGGAAAATAATACTATTATTTGAAAAGTCTTTTGTGACATTTAATTTTATCGTTTCTTTTTTAGAGTTAGAAAAAGTTATTTGAAGATATAAATTTTTAATTATACTGTTTACTTTGTCAAATGGGAAATAAGCATCATAGCCATAATAGTCAGTTAGGAGAAGGCTTTCCGACTCTGTTTCAACAAGTAAGTAGTCTTTGTTTTTTATCTTGTAATATAATTTTATTTTGGATATTTTTACATTTGAATCATAGGTTAATTCACCTAATCTAAAATATGTCTTTTGTCTTGTAGTGATAAAAATACCATTGGTAGTTGCGAAGTTTTTTCCTTCGCCATCTACTCTATAAACTTTTATAGAATTATAGGAATTGATAAAATAATATGATAAAAAGGCGATAAGTAGTATTAATATTACTGCTGCAAAAGTAAGAGATATTTTTTTAATTTTTTTACTTTTTTCGTTAGTTTCATCTAATATATTTAAAGTTACTTTTTCGAGTGTTTTTATACTCTTTTTTTGTATTTTTTCTCCGGCTAAGATCTCATTAATTGATACAGCGAATATTTCACTTAGTTTTATTAATACTGAAGAGTCTGGAATAGTTATTCCTCGTTCCCATTTACTTACTGCTTGTCTACTTATAGGAATCATGTCGGCTAATTGAGTTTGACTGAGATTCTTTTCCTTACGTAAATTACAGATAAACTTACCTATTTTTTGTTGGTCCATACTGTTTCTCCTACTCGTTTGTTTTATTTGATTTTACTATACCATTTTTCCGGCAAATAAAAAAGCCCAAGTTTTTGAGCCTTTTTGTTAACTATTAAAATATTAGTGTGAATAATGTTAATAGGATAATATTAGCAATAGCAATTGTTAAAACTACTTTTCCTGCCCATTTTACCCATGTACTATATTCTACTTTAGCAAGTGCTAAACCACCCATGATTGCTCCACAAGTTGGAGTAATTAAGTTTACTAGTCCATTTGCTGCTACTAAAGTCATTATTGTAGCTTCAACACTATGTCCAAGTTGACCAGCTAATGGTCCAATGATTGGAGCAGATAGTGCTGCTAGACCAGATGATGATGGCACTAATACTGATAATATAATATGAATTATATAATTCATTGGTGCGAATAAGAATCCAGGTACATCTTTTAATAATTCAGCAGCATTGTAAATAATATAATTATCTAAGTAAGTTGTTTTCATTAATACACTAGCACCACGTGCAACAGCAATGATTAAGATAACTCCTACCATGTCATCTGCTCCATCTACGAATGTATCAACGAATTTTTTCTCTTTCATTCCGTTAACAACGCCAATGATAATTGCCATTATTAAGAACCATAAAGCTGATTCATTGAAGTACCAGTTTCCTAATGAACTACCAGTTAACCAACCAGTGAATCCATCAAAGAAAGTTATACCAAATTCACCCCATGGAATGAATCCAATAATCATGATTAAGAAAGTAAGGGCAAATAAGATTAATGTTACTTTTTGCTTTCCAGTTAATTTAACATCATCTGCAATTTCTGTTTTGCCATACTTCTTTTCCATTTTTTGTTGTTCTCTTAAACTTAGGATAGTTGATCCTTTATCTTTTTTAACTTTTCTAGCATATTTCATTACAAAGTAAATTGAAATTGCTAAAGTTGATAACCATAATATTGTACCGATTAAGATAATAATACCTTGGTTAACCTTTGTACCTTCAGGTAATGAAGATATTGCAGCACCTACTGCAAATGGGTTGATAGTTGAACCTAAGCAACCAGATCCAGCTCCTAATAATACGATTGCTGAAGATACGATTGTATCCATACCAGCAGCTACCATAGTAGCAGCAAGTAAAGCATAGAAACCAACTGTTTCTTCAAGCATACCATATGTACTACCACATGCTGAGAATATGAACATTAATATTGGAATTAATGCTAATTCATTTCCTTTTAATTTTTTGATTAAAACTTGTATTCCTGTTTCAAGGGCTCCTGTTGAATTGATTACAGCAAGGAAACCACCTAAAATCATTACGAATACACTTACATCTACTGCATCAGCAAATCCTAAGATTGGTGATAGTAACACTTCTGATAATTTGGCTCCTACTACACCTGAACCATTTACGATTGTATCATTAACAAACTTAGCACCTGGCAATAAATGTGAAATTATTCCTAATACGAATATTAGTAAGATAATTATTGTGAATGAAGATAGTGCAAGACTAAATTTCTTCTTTCGCTTTGCCATTTTTTTACTCTCCTTTTATTTCTTTATAATTGTACCTGTTTGACCTGCTAAAGCTGCTTTGGCTTTTTCTAATGAAGTTATTAGAGCATAGCCGTTTGAGTCTTTAGCAAATTCACAACAAGCCTCAACTTTTGGTAACATGCTACCTTCTGCTACCTCTTTATTTTTGATTAAATCCATAGCTTCTTCAATTGTTAAACTACTTAGACCTTGTTCATTTTCTTGTTTATAGTTAATATAAACTTGCTCTACAGCAGTTAGTATTAGAAGAACGTCTGCATTTAATTCAAGAGCTAATCTAGCACTAGTGCGATCTTTATCAATAACAGCATCAACACCTTCATAGCCATCTTTCCCTTTTACTACTGGTATCCCACCTCCTCCACACGCAATAACGATATTGCCTTTTTCTATTAAATCATGAATAGTCATGATTTCAACAATTTTAATAGGCTTTGGACTTGCTACAACACGACGATAACCTCTACCGGCATCTTCTTTCATAACATATCCTTTTTCTTCAGAAATCGCTTTAGCCTCTTCTTCCGTATAAAAACTTCCAATTGGCTTAGTTGGATTTTCAAAAGCCTTATCATTTTTATCTACTTCAACCTGTGTAATTATTGTTGCACAGTTTTTATTAATATTTCTTTTGGCTAATTCTTTTTGAATTGATTGTTGTAGATGATAACCAATATAACCTTGACTCATAGCTCCACATTCAGCAAATGGCATTTCTGGAGAGTTTATATTTTTATGAGATTCTTCCATTGCTAAATTGATCATTCCTACTTGAGGACCATTACCATGAGAAACAACTACATTGTTTCCTTCTTCTACTAAGTCAACTATACTTTTAGCTGTTTCTTTTACTAACTCTAATTGTTCTTTCGGACTTTTTCCTAGAGCATTTCCCCCTAGAGCAATAACGATTGTTTTCATTATTTTAATGTCTCATATACTACAGCTTTAATAGTATGAAGTCTGTTTTCGGCTTGATCAAATACTTTTGATTGACTTGATTCAAATACTTCATCAGTTACTTCCATTTCTTTTAAGCCATATTTTTCATATATTTGTTTTCCAATTGTTGTACCAGTATTGTGGAATGATGGTAAACAATGTAAGAATATTGCATTAGAGTTAGCATTAGCCATGATTTCACTATTTACTTGGTATGGACGAAGCTGATTAATTCTTTGTTCCCAAAGTTCTTCTTTTTCACCCATTGATACCCAAACGTCTGTGTATAATACATCAGCATTTTTAGTACCTTCCATAGCATCTTCAGTTAAAGTAATTGTTGCGCCTGATTCTTCAGCAAAACCTTTACAAGTTTCTACTAAGTCTGCAGATGGAAATAGTTCTTTTGGTGAACAACAAGTAAAGTTTACACCTAGTTTTGAACAAATAACCATTAGAGAGTTAGCAACATTATTTCTAGCATCACCTAAGAATACTAGTTTTAAACCTTTTAATTTACCGAAGTTTTCATAAACAGTCATTAAATCGGCTAACATTTGTGTTGGATGAAACTCATTAGTTAGTCCATTCCATACTGGTACTGTAGCATAACGTGCTATTTCTTCAACTATTTCTTGATCGAAACCACGGTATTCAATACCATCATACATTCTTGTTAGAACTCTTGCTGTATCAGCAATTGTTTCTTTCTTACCCATTTGAGAACCTGTTGGTCCTAGATAAGTTACACCCATACCTAAATCTAATCCTGCTACTTCAAAAGCACAACGAGTTCTTGTTGAGTCTTTTTCAAATAATAAAACAATATTTTTTCCTCTTAATTCATCATGAGGAATACCAGCATGTTTTTTCTTTTTTAAATCAATAGCAACATCGATTAGATATTTTATTTCTTCTGGAGTATAATCTATTAATTTTAAGAAATCTCTACCATGTAAATTCATTAAATGTCCTCCCTTACTAATGGCATACTCATACATCTTGGACCTCCACGTCCACGAGATAATTCTGCTCCATGAATTTCAATTACTTTTAATCCATATGAACGAAGTACAGCATTTGTTAGGTTGTTACGATCATAAACAACTACTACACCTGGAGCAATACATAATGTGTTGCTACCATCATTCCATTGTTCACGTTCTGCTGAAACTTTGTCTCCTCCTGCACATGGAATTAAGGTTACTTTACGTCCAACATATTTTGTTAGAATTTCTTCTAATGGAGCATTGATTTCAGTTACTGTTAGGTCTTCATCACTATTAGGATCATCTCCTTCAGTAATTTCAAATACTTGTAATGTTCCCATTATTCCAGGATGGTATGTAAACTTATCATAATCAACTTGTGTAAACACTGTGTCAAGGTGCATGAAAGCACGACTCTCTGGGATATTGAATGCTAAAATAGTGTCTATTTTACATTCTGGATCTTTAAATAGGTTTTTAGCAATTTGATCAATTGCTTCGGCAGTTGTACGTTGTGAAATACCAATTGCTAAAACATGGTCATTGATATTTAAAACGTCACCACCCTCAATATGATATGGATTATAACGATCATAATATAATTTTGCTTGGTCTTTATAATCTGGATGATATTTAAAAATGTATTCAGCATAGATTGTTTCTCTGTTACGAGTTACAGAATACATTTTATTTAAACTTATACCTTCACCAACACTTGCAAATGGATCTCTTGTAAAGTATAAATTTGGCATTGGATCAGCAATGAACTCATCCTCTGTTTCAATTAAGTCAACTAGCGATTTTTCAATTTCTCTTTTTCTTCTTGGAATATCACTAATTTGAATACCTTCCATTGTCTTTAATACTAATTTTTTACTATTAGTTATTTGATCTAGATAATCAAAAACTAAATATTTGTACTTTGGTGTACGAATACCTGCTTCGTAAATAAATTGTTTAATAAATTTATCACGAATTTCATCACTTAGGTCTAGAACGTCGGCCATTAGATTTTCCAAATATACTACTTCTACACCATTTGCTCTTAGGGCATCAGCAAATTCATCATGCTCCTTAATTGCATCTGGTAAATATGGAATATCATCAAAAAGAAGTCTAGATAATGTGTCTGGTGTTAAATTTAATAATTCGTTACCAGGACGATGCAATAGAACTTTTTTTAATGGTCCAATTTCACTTGTTACATGTATTTTTTCCATTTCTTCTCCTCCTTATTTGACGATTTTTTTTACGAGATCTCGAGAAACTCGTTTATTTCTATGGATTACTCCATGAATAACCTATTTTATTTTTGACAAAAACTCTTTTAAGCGTTCTGTTTTTGGATGATTAAATATTTCATCTGGGGTTCCTTCTTCTAGAATTACACCTTTATCCATAAATAAAACTTTTGTTGCTATATCTTTAGCAAAATCTAATTCATGAGTTACTACTATCATAGTCATACCTTCTGTTGCTACTTTTTTCATTAGATTTAAAACATCTTCAATCATTTCTGGATCTAGTGCTGATGTTGGTTCATCGAAAAGAATAATATCAGGATTCATCATTAGAGATCTTGCTATGGCAACACGTTGTTGTTGACCACCTGATAAGTTACTTGGATAGGCATCTCTTTTGTCGTGCAAAGATATTTCCTTTAGTAGTTCAGTAGCTTTTTTATTAGCTTCTTTTTCAGTAAGAATTTTTTCTTTTACTGGAGCTAAAGTTAAATTTTCTAGAACGGTTAAATTTTTAAATAAATTGAAACTTTGGAAAACCATACCGATTTTTTTGCGCATTTCTAATTTATTATTATCAGTTATAACTTTGCCATTATAAATTACTTCTCCTTTGTTTGGCTTTTCTAGTAAATTTAAGCAACGTAAGAACGTACTTTTTCCAGAGCCTGATGGTCCGATGATTACTACGCGCTCACCCTTTTCGACTGTTAAGTTTATTTTGTTTAAAACTTTTAGTTTACCGAAACTCTTTTCAATATTTTTAGCCTCTAGCATGATTTAACACCTTCTTTTCAAATATTGTTAATAGTTTTGATAAACCTATTGTTAATATTAAATATATTATAGCAATGATAATTAGTGGAAAAAAATAATTATATGTTCCAGAAGCAATTATATCGGCTGCTTTTACTAAATCAACAATACCAATGTATCCAGCTACTGATGTTTCCTTTAATAAAGTTATAAATTCATTACCTAATGCTGGCAAGACATTTCTTATAGCTTGAGGTAGGATTATTGACTTCATTGTTTCTCTATATGTTAATCCTAGAGAAGAAGCAGCCTCTTTTTGACCTTTATCAATAGAATTAATTCCGGATCGTATTATTTCTGATACATAAGCTCCAGAGTTTATACCAAATGCAATTATACCTACTAAAACGGGATTTATATCTACTGTTTTAAAAATAATATAATAAATTATCATTAATTGTAGAACAGCTGGTGTTCCTCTGATAATTGTTACATATAATTCAGCTAGTTTGTTTAGAAACTTACCTTTACCAGTTTCTTCATGATAGTTTCTAATTAATGCAAGTAATACACCTAGGACAACACCAATTACTACAGCAAATATAGCAATTATTACTGTACGTCCTAGACCTTCTAAAATGAACTTATAGCGATCTTGTTCGATAATTGATTGATAAAAATCTTCTGATAAGTTATTAAAAAATTGTATTAACCATTTGATAAATTTCATTTTGTACCTCTTTACTTACTATGATTTATAACGTATTCTTCAATTTTTCCTTCTGACATTAAACGTTCTAGTACTGTGTTGATTTTTTCTAATAATTCTGTGTTACCTTTTTTTACAGCCATACCATAAGTATCAGTAAATAAGATACCATCTAATATTTTTAATTCACTATTTTCGCTTACTAATTGTTCAGCAGGTATTTGATCCATGATGATACAATCAGCTTTATTATTTTTTACTGCTTCTGCTGCTACTAAGAATTTCTTTTGACGATTAATTTCAGAATCTTTAAAATTCTCGGTTGCATATAAGTCAGCAACTGTACCTAGTTGAACAGCAATTCTTTTTCCATTTAGAGAATTTATATCTGTTATTTGACTATCTTTTTTTACAACTACAACTTGATTAGATGTGGTGTATTCGACAGTAAAATCTACTTGTTTTTTTCTATCTTCTGTAATACTTAGACCTGCTGCTGCAAAATCGGCTTTGCCTGATTTTAATTCATTTATAATTGAATCGAAAGCAATATCTTTTACAACTAATTTCTTTCCAAGCTCTTTTGCTATTTCATTTGCTATATCAATGTCTACTCCAACTACTTTGCCATCTTTGTAATACTCGTATGGAGCAAAGCCTGCTTCTGTTACCATTACTAGCTCATTTTCATTCTTTCCACAACCGGTAAAAAGTAGTGTTGTTATTGCTGTTAAAAGTAATAGTATTTTTAATTTTTTCATATTCTCCCACCTTACTATCTATTATATTTTGAGTATACCACAACCAAAATTATAAGTAAAGTTTATTGACATTTGAGTTTAGTTTTTTTACAAAAAGTTTTAATATATTTAATGAACTTCTTATTAATTTAGAAAATATATCAATTTTTATTTAAAAAATTGTAATTATTCCACAACAAAACTGAACATACTAATGTTCTTTTTTTTAATACTGAATTAACTTAAATTAGAGAACCAATTGTAACTATTTATTCTTTTCTCATTCTTCTATTTTCTGCCACTCTTTTATTCCTGTATGACAATAAGATAGAATTTCTTTTATCCCTCTTGCCATTTGACTTAACCATACTACTACCTTATTTCTTAATGATTGTGACCTTTCTATTATTTTTATAGTCAGTAATTTTTTATCTATTTTATCACTTAACATTCCTATATATCCCATAAATATAGTTAATATTTTATTTACGTTATTTATTGATTTTAAACTCCTCACTCTTATATTTTCTAAATCATACTCTTTGCTTTTTCGCCCTAAAATATTCTTCTATTCTCCACCTTGAAAAACATAATCTTACTATTTCGATTAAATCATCTTTTGAATGTATTCCTCTATTAGTTAATAATATTAATGGCCTTTTTTTACTTAATCCATATACTATTACTAATTCATAATCTTTTTTATTAGATGGCAATGTTACTTTTGTATGACTTATACTAACTTCATACTCACAATTATCATCAAATAATAATGTCATTTTTACTTTTCCTTTTCTTTTTAGTGCTTCTTCATAACAATTCTTCTTTTTACCTTTAAATAAAAAATTTCTTCTATCGTTCATTCTTATTATAAAATAATTTTCACTGTTATCCATTTTCATTATTACTTTATTATCATCATTACCTCTATCAAATATACCAGTAAATTTACCTATAACTTCTATTACTTTATCTATACTTTCTTCTGTATATTTATTTGTATTTATAAAGTCTTTACTCTTTGTTGAATATATTTCACTATATATGCTTACAGGTTGTTTTTCATTCTTAGTTAGCATGATAGCCTCGCATATATGATATCCAGGTTTTACTTTCTTGGCTAAACTTGAGCCATCCATCAATCTATCTAGGTCTTCAAATTTCTTTCCATATACTTTTGTAATATCACCGTCGTCAAATAATACTACGTTGTCTTCTTAATACATATTTCTATTAACCGCTTTATAATAATTATTCATAGGAAATACATCTATATTTTTTGTTTATTCTAATTTTTGTAGACAACTAAATTATACTAAGCAATGGAGAATATTTCCTTATTTTTCGGACAAAAAAGTGAATCTGTGGAAAACACAAATTCACTTTTTCTATTTATTTAGAAATTTTATCTAAACTCATATATTGACACTTTGAAATTTTTTTTAGACTGAGTTAGGTAAAAAATCACATTGTTTTCACGACTAAGTATAAATATCTATACCATTTATAGTTATTAGTCATAAAATACTTTAGATTGGAGAAATATATGAAAAAGATTTTACTTGAGATTAAAAATTTAAAAAAAATTTATCATAATAAACAGGGGGAAACTTTGGCTGTTGATAATGTTAATTTTGATGTGTATCAACAAGAGATTCTAGCAATTGTTGGTCCTTCTGGTTGTGGCAAATCTACAATTCTTTCTATTCTATCTGATCTTAATAAAAAAAGTGATGGGAAAATAGTTTTTCATGATAAAGAAGAGATTGGCTATATGCTACAAACTGATTCTCTGTTTCCTTGGTTAACAATACTAGATAATTGTTTATTAGGACTAGAAATTAAAAAAAGAAAAAATCAAGAATCTATAAAAAATGTTATTAGACTCTTAGATAAATATGGGCTTTCTGAATTTAAATATAAATATCCAGATAGTTTATCCGGTGGTATGAAGCAAAGAGTAGCTCTAATTAGAACCTTGGCTATTAATCCATCTCTATTATTATTGGATGAGCCTTATAGTGCACTTGATTATCAAACTCGTCTTGCTTTGTCCGATGATATGTACAGAATCATTAAGGCTGAAAAAAAGACAGCAATTCTTATTACTCACGATATAGCGGAAAGTATATACTGAATTAACATACCACAAATATTCAATATAAAAATCCCCAGTTTTAACTAGGGATTTTCTTAATGCATTATCTCTTTAAAGGCTTACTTTCTATATCAAATTTCTCTGCTAAACCATTTTTAAATGTATAATATGGTTTACTACCTATAACTTCAACACTATCTCCATTTATATAAATAGCATCTTCTTCTGGTATAGCAATTACATCTCCTACTGACTGAGAGAAAGTAATTATAGAATTAGTAAACTTATTCATTCTAGCATCATTTTCTTCATCAGTAAGTTTAGATCTTCTATTTGTATAATGAGGGAAAATTGAAATACCATCTAGCGCATCAAACCCCTTTGTATCTTGTAAATTAACATCATTAGGATCCATACTTGCAACTATATCAATATCTTTACTAAAGATAACTGCACCTGCACTTGCACCATAGACAATTCCGTCATTTAAAACATAGTTTCTAATCTTTTCATAAGCACCACTTTGTTTTAATCCTAAAAGTAGTTTGTAAGTATTACCTCCACCAATGAATACAGCACAATAATCATTGTAATCTTTTGATGCTAACTCTTCAAATGTTCTTACCATATCAATATAAGGTAAATCTACACTTGCAAGTTCTCCTTTAATCCATTCATGACAACCATCATATGGATGTTCAACTTCATCCATTGCTAAAGGCACATATAATAATGGTCTTGTATGATCTATAATATCATTCAATTTACTATTTGCTATTACAGTCTTTTCACCATGTCCTCCACCGCACAATATTAATCTCATATAAACCTCCTTTCATTAGTTCAAATGTTTATTACCAATTTCTGATTAAATTATTTGACAACGATACGTCCTAATACAATTATACCATATTTAAGTACATTTTATCAAAAACTTAAGATTGGGATAAATAAAACTTAACATCTAGCACTTCAGCTTTACCATTATGTCGGTCAGTATCTCTATTAACTATTGTTATACTCTCTACGAACTCATTTAAGAAGTTTAGTTTTTCCTTATCAGTTAAAAGTTTCCAATGGTCAACTATATACCTAGAAATCTCTGCTTTGTTTATATCTGGTTTCTTTGTATAGTCTTGTTCTAAACGAGATAATCTAGTTTCATTTGTTTTGATTATGTTATCTAATTCTTCACTCATATATTTGAATTGGTTATAATCTATCTTTTCTGCCATAAACAAGTTCATAACTTCCTTTTGCTTTGCTCTCTTAATAGTTAATAATCTCTTAATATCGTTTATTTCTTCTAAGTCAGCATCTTCTTCATCAATAACCACATCTTCAACACTATCAAATTCAGCAATATTGTTTTCTAGGTATTCAATAAATGCTTCTTCTGCTTTTATATGAGAAACATATCTAGCAGTACATATTTGTTTTTCTTGATTAACGCATCTATAAGCATTGAATAAGTTCCTAGTACCATCTTTCCTTAACCTTCCTATCGTCCTAGCAGTTGTCATTTTTTTACCACATACCCCACATACTAGAGTACCGCAAAAGTACGCATCATCCTTTGGTCTATTAGTATGAACTTTAGTTTCTATCCTCTCTATTTTATCTTGCACCTTATTCCACATTTTCTCACTTATAATTGGTTTATGATGTCCCTCTCCTATATAGTAATCTTTTCTACCTATGCCATACCTAACTTTACCTATATAAACAGGATTAGATAATATTAATCTGATTAACTTAGGAGACCATACCCCCACAAATGTTTTTGTATCAACAACATTACCATCTCGTTTAATACTTATTGTTTGTCCTGCACGTTTAGTTGGTATACCCTCAGCAGTTAGGGTTTTTGCTATAGAAGTAAATGTTGCACCTTCTACATACATTTTGAATATTCTTCTCACAACTTTCGCTTCATCTTGTTTTATTATGATAACTTTATTTCCTTTTTCACGTCTATAACCATATGGAGTGCATCCACAACATAAAGTATAACCCTCACGTGCTTTTCTACCAAATGCATCTTTTATTCTTTCTGCAGTTAACTCTCGTTCGTGTTGACCAAATAACCCTTTTAATAGTGCCATAAATCTACCATTAGAAGATGCAATGTCAACTATACCACCATCACTTATTGACCAAACATCAACATTGAACTCTTTAAATAAATCTATGAACTCTTGTGTGTCACTTATACTTCTTGTTAATCTATCAAATCTTTGAAGTAACACAACATCAATTTTTCCGTCTTTTATATCTTTAATTAATCTCTTAACATCAGGTCTACCTTCAATGCTCTTTCCACTTATACCTTCATCAGCATAAATGTCATAGACCTTAAAGTCATGACCTTTGGCAAAGTTAGTAAGGTTTTCTTTTTGTGCTGAAATAGAGTAACCTTCTTGTACTTGTCGCTCTGTCGATACACGTACGTAGATACCAGCATTCTTTAAGTCCATACTACTTAACCTCCTTATCGGTAGGTTGTAGCATTCTAGGTATAGATGTTTTAGCGAAGAACTCTAACATCTTTTCCTGTTGCTCTTTGCTTAATTTAATTTTTATATTTTTACTATTCTTTGATAGTATTTCTTTCATAAGTATTTCCTCTTTCATTTAAACTTATGAAATCCAAGGCAACTTTTTGCCTTGAATATGACTATGAATGTGTAAATAAGCATACTGCCACAACCGAATGACGATTGTACCAGCTTTTATGACCAACACATACTGATTTTGTAACAAGTTTAGAAAAAGTGTAGTTAATATATATATTAAATTAGATAAGTGTAAGGGTTATGCTTATCATACTGAAGAAAGGATGTACCCATATGGGTAATAATGATAAGTTCACGGAAAAAATTAATCTTCAAATGGATAAATTAGATAAGTACTTAACTGAATGCGACAACAGTAGAATTCTAATTCCATTAGAAGATATTGTCGCAACTGGATTGTTTGATAGTATAGAAGAAATCGAAGTATTCTTCTTCTCATTTGACAGAGAATATTACGGAACTGATATTGCTTTCATTAAGTATATGAAAGATTTGTATACAGGAATGTTAGATGAATTAAATATTAACCGTCTTTACTATGAATAATAAATTAAGGAAACCCTTGAATTTCCTTAATTTCAATGATTACATTTATTTCGTATATAGCGGAAGCTATAAGTATGTCTGACAGAGTTATTGTCTTATCTAGACGCCCCGCTAATGTTAAAAGTATTTATGAAATAAAATTGAGCGATAAAAAAAATCCTATTCATAATCGTAAATGTATAGAGTTTAATGATTATTATGAAAAAATTTGGAGGGATTTAGATGTCTACTTACAGTGAAGAACATAAAGTTTTTTTGAAAAAAATAAAACGTGAAAAACTCATTGTTTGTGTTTCACGTTTCTCTATTATAATATTCTTTTTGGCTATATGGGAAATCCTAGCAAGATTTAGTTTAATTAATACTTTTCTTTCTTCTTCTCCTAGCAAGGTTTTGGCTACTACTATTTCTCTTTTTAAAACTGGTAGTTTATTTAATCACATAGGTATTACGATTTATGAAGTGCTTATTAGTTTTATAATTGCATCTGTTTTAGGTTTTGTAATTGCTGTTATATTGTGGAGTAATAGAATTATTTCTAAAATAATCGAGCCTTATCTTACCGTTTTGAACTCTCTACCAAAAGTGGCTTTGGGACCTTTGATTATTATTTGGGTTGGAGCTAGTACAAATTCAATTATATTTATGGCTCTTTTGATTAGTGTTTTTATTACGATTATTAATATATATAATGGTTTTATTGCAACTGATAAAAATTATATTTTACTTTTAAAATCGTTCAAAGCTAGTAAATGGCAAATATTTATGAAGGCTGTTTTACCAAGTAACTTGGGAACAATAATTAACGTCTTTAAGATAAATATCTCTATGAGTTTGATTGGGGTTATTATGGGTGAACTCTTAGCATCTAAAAACGGACTCGGTTATTTAATTATGTATGGGTCACAAGTATTTAATATTAATTTAGTTATTACAAGTGTTGTGATACTTGGTATTATTTCTTACCTATTGTATTTTATTGTTGATTTTATTGAAAAGAAATTAATTGCTACAAACTAAAAAACTTTAAAGTTCTCTATATTTTGAGTCCTTTAAAGTTTTTTTGCTTTTATTTGATTAATTTTGCTACATATGTTGTTTGTGTTGATTTCATAATTGATATGTATTTTTATCAACCAATTATGTTTTTATAAAACATGTATCCGATTGAAAGAATTATTCCAATAATGAAAGTAATAATAAATATAAGGGAAATGGTATTTGTAAATCCACTATTACTGGAAGGTGCTTTATTACCTGATGGGGCATTGTTATTTGATGATGTATTATTTTCTTTTACAAATACCTTTGGCTTATCATGTTGTTGTAGTGGCTTTTCACTAGAGCTTTGTTTTGTTCTTTCGATACTTGCTAGCATTTTTTCTCTGGTACTTTCATTTTTGGTGGTGTTTGCTTCTGTAATTTTTGAAACTGTACTTATAACATCCTGCTTAGATTTGCAACCAATCTCAATAGAATACTGGAAGGCTTGTTTTGTTCTATTTAGTGCGTCTTGTCTTTTAACATGTGTTTCCTCGGTATGTTGTAATGTTTGTTTTTCTCTTTCTAATTGGAATTTCATTTCAGTTGGTGATAGTTTTTTGTCTGCTGATAGTTTTTCTATTTTTTCTGCTATACTTATTTCTCTTTTTTTAGCCTCTTCTTTCATTGCGGTACTTACCTGGTCAAACTTTTGACCTACTTCAACTAACAACAAGTCATCCATTTCTGTTGTATCTGGAAATTCGGATAACATTCCTGATACCAGTTGTGTAGCTAAATTGGTTTCATATGTTGTTGCATGTTCTTGGCCTTTTGTATATAACTCTTGAAGTCTTGAATTGTTTTTTCGTGCTTCAACCGGATTATAATTAGGCGATACAATATTTAACTTTCCTGGATCAATTATTTGATCGGCAATTTTTTTATTCCATCCCATTTTATCAAATTGACTTGGATCATGAGCATCTACACCATATAAAACTTGTACGCCTGTTTCAGATGCAATTTTCCAAAACGTAGGATGCGGATATGAATATTTACCATCACTCATTATTTGTCCTTTATCAATACCAGCAAAATTTAATTCTATAGGAATACCAATCTCTTTTGCTTTATTACAAATCATTTGACTTGCGACTACAGCATTATCATCAAATTGTCTTTTGGCTTCTTCTGATGCAAGACTATCTCTAAGTTCCATAAAAATATCAGGATGAGCTACTATATCAAAAATGCCGGATTCCATTGCCTTACATAACATTTCGGCATATTTTAGTGGGTAATCAGGATTGTTATGTTTTTTAATTAGACCATTACTGCTAGGAACAAAGTGTTGACCTAAAATCATATAATCAACTTTTTTTCTCAATTCGCCAAGAAATTGCTCTTTCATCGGATCAAATTCTACTTCAAAGCCAACATTTATTTTCATATCCGGATTTTGGGCCTGTAAATGTCTAATACTTTCTATGTATTCATCTACTTCACTTATATGCATTTGATGTTCAGGGTCTTGATAGGCTAATTCAGGGACTGGTATATGATCAGAGAAACCTAACTGCTTTATGCCATTGGCTCTAGCCCTTTCTACATACTCACTATCTTCTGAAATACCAGCATGCCCACATCTATTCGTATGTGTATGATAATTAAATGTTTGAAAATTATTTTTTAATAAGAACTTATATGCTTTGCTTTTTGGTTCCATATTTTCAGTAAATACTCCACCATGTAAAGATTCTATTGTTGGTTCGTCTGCTTTTATTCTTCTTTCATTTTCTAAGGTTACTCTAAAATTCTGTCTATTTGTTTTACTCCATATAGTAAATCCTCTAATATTACATTCTTCTCTTAATTCTTCAATAGTAGAATATACTTCATTTATTTTTTGCTGTCTTAGTATTTCTATTTCAAAATCAGAAAGTCCCTTAGTGCCTTTTGTCATGGCAATATCAAATTCTGTTATTTCGATTGGCAAACCAAACTTAGATAATTCTCTCATCATATTTTCAATATCAGTTTTTGATGAATTATTATCTATATGCATCTGTATTCCAATACTATCAATCAGTTTAACACCATGCTCTTTTTCATATTGTTGTATTTCTAATATTAATTTTTTATTTGCTTCTATTTTTCTTGGATCTAGCCAGTTATCATCATTAAACATAAAATCTGCTGTTGGTAAATTTCTTCTTGCTTCGGTAATAATGTCACATAAATCTGATATTTCTAAATGCTTTAACCAACCAGATTTGACATTATCAAAATCACTATATAATGTTGGACTTTGATCAATATCTCCTCTATATTGATATGGCGTTGTACCATCTAGGGAAAATCTATTTAATAATTCGTTGAAAACATCATAGCTTCTTACTACATCTCCATAACCGTTTTCAGCAATAAATTTTGTTGTAGCAGATACATAGTCCATTAATTTTTGCTTTACTAGTCGTTTTGATTCCTCATTTTTTGGCAATTGATACAAATATTCCGGACAGTCCTGATAAAAAATCAAAGTGTTTAGTCTAACTTGTTTGCCAGTTTCTTTCGCAAAGTCTAATGATTTTTTTAGATGATCAAAATCAAATGTTCCATCACCTAAAACGATAGAACCATACTTTGCTTCTTCATCAATTGTTATGGAATTGTAATTTTGTTGAATTTGATTATATAAGTTTCTATATGCCTCCATGCTCGTTCCAATAATACCAGTCTTTTCAATTGGGGTATAATCTCTTAAAGTTTTATATATTTGATGTAATCTTGAAGGATTTTGAGAATATGAGCCTATTAATTTTCTCATCATCTCTTGTTGGGTATTACCTGTAGAAATAATTTCATCAATCATTGCAATTTCTTCTCTACTTAATATTCCACTTTGCTTTAAATATTCAATTTTCTTTGATAACCTGAGTCCTGCTTTTTTTAAATAATCGACTTTGGGTGTTAAAGAATGCATATATAGGTCAAAAACTCTTTGTCTTTCATCTTCTATACTTACATTTCGATTAATAGTTGTTTTAATATTAGTAACTTTTTTTAGGCTTTCTTCTAAAGCATCAAAAGTATCAGAAGTTGCTATCATCATTAAATCAATATCTTGATTATTAAGAGTAATACCAGTATATTGTAAAGGTAATTCTTGTAATTCCATTACTTCAGAAAGCTTTTCTATATTTTTTTGTGTTTCCATAATATCAACTCCAATTAATGTACTTGCACAATGTATGATTGTATTATGATTTTATTATAACTTAGAATTAGTAATAAGTAAATTTATTATAATTTTATATTTTGTATTGATTGATGAATATATATTAAAAAAGGTTTTCTAATACTAAAGCTATTATTAATAATTTTTATTTAACTCAATTGACTTTTTACTCTCTTAATAAAAGGAGAATTATTCTATGCAAAATTCTTTTTAAAATCAAAAAAACAGTTAATGTATAACTATATTAACTGTATAACGTTTTTTTACTTTTTTGCATCTACATACGTGGCTTGACAGTGATCCATTTTCTTGCCCTCTTTGTATTCAATTATTGTTTTACAGTATTCACATCTTGTTTTTGAATGTCTATTAACGTCATTTAGATCTCCACAATTTGGACAATTGATAGTTACATAATCTTTTTCTTTTTGCTTAAACTTTAATTTAATTTTTTCCAAATACTGTAAATGATAACATTAGGCCGCCACAGATGTTAGCAGAGTGAGAATCATATCCATATTCACCAAATGTAAATGGCATTATAAATGGCACACCTTTTGTTTCTTTTACTAGTAATTTATGAACTTCATTCAATCTATCACCAATAACTTTTCTTCTATTTCCTGAATGAATAAGAATATATGCTGCTGGTTCTGTATACAACTGTCTTCTTAGCTCTCTTAGTGTGTTAACTGATGCGTCAATTAATTCATCAGTTGTTGCTTCCAATTGAATAATTGCGGTTCTTGGAACAACTTTGTTACCTAAAGTTATAGTATCATCGGTTGTTGTTTTAGTACCCATATCATTACCAATCATTGGATGACGAATAATTGTTAAGTTTCCTAATGGATCTTTTATACCTAATGGTTTAGAGGCTGATGCTTCTAGTAGTTTTGAACCAATTAAACTAGATGGGGCTTTATTTATCCAGTTGGCATATTTTCTTAATGCTGATATACCATCAATACTAACTAGTGTTCTATCATCTTTTACTTCTGTTATTAATCCCATATTATTTGTTTCTCTATAATTTCCTGAAAATGATGTAATTATCTCATTATCAGTATAGAAGAATGCTACGGCTACTCCATCAGAAAACACTTTGTCATTACAAATTATTTTCCAATTACCTTCTACGTTATTGTCAGCAGCACTTCCTCCAAACATTGGAACTCTACCAATTACATCTTGAATTCCCATTAGATACTCTTCTTCTTCTTTAGGACTTGCTACCATATAAAAGTATGCAGGAGCACGAGTTGTCTTGGCATTTTCTACAGCTTCTATAGCAACACGTCTACCTATAGCACGAGGGTCTTTTCCAGCTTCATGAGCAGCTACTCCTACTACCATATTCTTATCTTCCATAGCTAACATTCCAGCAAAACCGTATTGAGATGAAATTATACCATCTTCAACTATTATGGCCTCATTACTAGTACTACCTATTATTGGCATATTAGTTATTTCTCTTATACCTTGTACAAGTTCTTTAATATTGTTTTTTTCGGATGTATAAAGAAAACCTACTTTAGCATTTGATAATTCTTTCAAAGCTCCTTTTGCAGTTTCCATTCCCGCTAATATATTATCCATATTAGTACTGTAGCCAACACATGATTTTAACATATATACCCTTCTTTCTTCTTTGCTATTCTTTATATTAGTTATTATACCATATTCTGTTGATATTTAAATATCTTTTAGTAAATTTTATGTTGATTGACAAATGTGAAGTATTTAAAGTTGGATGTTTTTTAATCTATAGTTAAAATTTTGCAAAATAAAAAACTAGTTTTAAATATCTGAATCTTGGATATTAAATTACTAGTTTGTTTTTCTAACGTAATTTGTCTTGTGACTTAGAATTTAATGTTAAATCTGCTCTTCTACCATCTAAATACGCATAATAACCTGCTGCTGCTACCATAGTTGCATTATCTGTACAATATTTCATTGGTGGAATTGATAGGTCAACGTGCAACTCTTTAGTTAATTTTTCCATGGCATTTCTTAGTCCTTGATTAGCTGCTACTCCACCTGCTACTATAACAGTTTTTATATTTTTATCTATTACAGCTTTTCTTACTTTGCTAGTTATAGCTTCAATTGCCACTGTTTGGAATGAAGTTGCTAAATCCTCTTTGTTTATTTCTGCACCTCGTTGTTCTTCATTATGTGCTAAGTTTATTACAGCACTTTTTAAACCACTAAACGAGAAGTTATAACTATCATCTTTTAATGGAACTGGTAGTTTATATGTTGGTTTTCCAATTGCGGCAAGCTTATCTATTTTTGGCCCTCCTGGATATTCTAGACCAATTACTCTTGCTACTTTATCATAACACTCACCAATAGCATCATCTAGTGTTCCACCTAATTTGTTAAATTTATAGTGTTGTGGCATCTCTATTAATTCAGTATGACCACCTGAAACAACTACTGCTAATAATGGAAACTCTAACTCTTTCACTAAACTATTAGCATAGATATGTCCTGCTATATGATGTACTGGTATTAATGGTTTGTTATATATAAATGATAATGTTTTGGCAGCTTCTAGGCCAACTAGTAGTGAACCTATTAGACCTGGACCATAAGTTATTGCTATAGCATCTATTTGCTCCATTGTCATGTTTGCTTTTTCTAGACATTCTTCTAGAACGATAGTTATATTTTTTACATGCTCACGACTAGCTATTTCAGGGACAACGCCTCCATAACTTTTATGAATATCTATTTGTGAAGAAATAACGGTTGCTATTTCTGTAGTACCATTTTTTACAATCGAAGCACTAGTTTCATCACAGCTACTTTCTATTCCTAATATATACATATCTTTCATTTTACCACTCTCTTAACTTAATTACTCTCTTACCATTAAAATTCCATCAATACCTTGATAATACCCTTTTCGGATTGCCTTTTCTTGAAAATTGAACTTTTTATATAGTTTAATTGCATTATAGTTATTTATTCTAACTTCTAAGGAAATACTTTTTTGAACTATTTCTGTTAGTTTGTTTAATAATTCCGTACCTATTCCCATATTTCTGTATTGTTCTTCTACTTCAATGTCGTTTATTTCAACACGTTCATATATTTCACTATAATATAAATATGCAATAATTCTATTTTCTTTTTTATATACAAGTATTTTACCAAATGGATTTTGACTCAGTTCTTTTTCTAATTCTTTTAAATCTACAAATGAATTACTCGTTTGATTAGAATTTAGTGTTTCAATCATCTTAATCTTTTTTACTTTCTTCGGCTTCTGTTAGCTTTAGATACTCTGGATTTATTGCGTGTGGATTTATTGGTTCTTTATTTTCAAAATGATTAACAATCTTTTCAATATCAGGATTATATGGCTCGATATCTTTTAATTCATCAAATTCATCATTGCTTATAAATACATAGTCTTCATCTGCTAGCTCTACTAGTAATTCTTCTAATTTTATGTGCATTGGTTTTAATATTATATTGTTATCTTTACTGTAGATGGCACCAAATACATAATTGCGTCTAGCATTTATAATTGGTACGTGTAACTTATCTGAAGTACTTGATAATGACATTGCCTCTAAAGCAGAAACTGAAGTTATTGGTATGTTTAATCCCCAGGCAAACACTTTGGCAATTGTTATGCCAATTCTTATACCGGTAAATGATCCTGGACCATTAACTACAATTATTTTATCAATATCTTTTGCTGATAAATTTTCTTTTTCAAATAAACTAACTATGCTTGGTAGTGCTTCTTCTGATAAACTATGTCCAAATTCTTTTTTTACTTCACTAGTTAGTTTTCTGTTTGTGACAATACCAGCGTATAGATAACTTGATGATGTATCTATATAAAGAATTCTCATACTACTGCCTCACATACTTCTTCATATTTTTTACCATGTGGAATTAATGTAATAATTCTTTTATCTTCATCTTCACTAGAGCTTCTAAATTTAATATCCAATCTTTTATCTGGTAAAAGGTCTGGTATCATGTCAGCCCATTCTATGATTGTTACACCTTTTTTAGTGTAATACTCTTCTATATCAAGACCATTCATTTTTCCATCTAAACGATATACATCCATGTGATATAATGGCATTTCACCTGATGTATATTCCTTTATAATATTAAATGTTGGAGATGTAACTTCTTCGTCTATTTCCATTGCTTTAGCAAATCCCTTTGTAAAAACTGTTTTGCCAGTTCCCAAATCTCCTTCTAAGCAAATTACCATATTTGGAAATTTTTCTGATTCAATATTTTGTGCTAATTCTATTGTTTCTTCTTCTGAATATGTTGTTATTTTATAATCCATTTTAATCACCTACAATTTATTATAATCAAAAAGAAAAAGTTATACAACTCCTTTTTGATTAATTAATAGAAATTGACAATTTTTATTTAGAGATAAATTAAAAACTACTATTATTTGGGTAATAGTAGTCTTTTTTACATAAAAAAAATTCTTGGCAACTTCCTATTTTCGCATTCACTATCGTCGGCGTTAAGTGGCTTAACTTCTGTGTTCGGGATGGGAACAGGTGTACCCCACTTGCTATCGTTACCAAGAAAATATTTGAGAAATAATTCTCTGAAAACTTAGATACTGTGTTCATCAAATTAATAAATTATGATTAAATCCTCGATCTATTAGTACTGGTCAACTCAACATGTCACCATGCTTCCATCTCCAGCCTATCTACCAAATCGTCTTTTTGGGATCTTACTACTTGCGTATGGGAAAACTCATCTCAAAGTTGGCTTCCCGCTTAGATGCTTTCAGCGGTTATCCGTTCCAAACATAGCTACTCTGCGCTGCAGCTGGCGCTACAACAGATACACCAGAGGTTTGTCCATCCCGGTCCTCTCGTACTAAGGATAGCTCTCTTCAATTTTCCTACGCCCACATCGGATAGGGACCGAACTGTCTCACGACGTTCTGAACCCAGCTCGCGTGCCACTTT
>ERZ827512.116-NODE-116-length-125560-cov-61.248444_pt1 | contig 125560 bp, 104 predicted proteins | sample MGYA00519916_ERZ827512 | MGnify/ENA primary metagenome ERZ827512 (study PRJEB31778, sample SAMEA3449335) | human gut metagenome | biome: human gut; feature: human-associated habitat; material: faeces | place: United Kingdom | collected 2010/2012 ...
ACGCCGATGCGGATGCGGACGCCGATGCGGATGCGGACGCCGATGCGGATGCGGACGCCGATGCGGATGCGGATGCGGACGCCGATGCGGATGCGGACGCCGATGCGGATGCGGACGCCGATGCCGATGCGGACGCTGATGCGGATGCCGACGCCGATGCCGATGCGGACGCCGATGCGGATGCGGACGCCGACGCGGATGCCGATGCCGATGCGGATGCGGACGCCGACGCGGATGCGGATGCGGACGCCGATGCGGATGCGGATGCCGATGCGGACGCCGATGCGGACGCCGACGCTGATGCTGATGCCGATGCGGATGCGGATGCCGATGCGGACGCCGATGCTGACGCGGACGCGGATTCAGATTCGGACGACGATGACGATCATCACGATCCTAAAATGGGGGACGAGCGGAACATTGTGCTGATCTCAGCTATTGCAGTTGTCAGCCTGGCAGCATTCACTGCCACTTATCGCAAGAAGGAAAATAACTGATCATATGTGGGCGATTAGTTGACTTATTGCTTAAGTGCATATAAAATAGGAGTGGTTGTAAACCATTCCTATTTTTATTTGCTTGAGGTGCATAATGAGCAGACGCAGCAGACGAAAAAAGCACATTGACCACGCAAAAAAGCCTACCGCCGAGCAGCTTGCAGCGCGGACCAAAAAAGCCGTTATCATCGGTTCGGCAGTTGTTTTGGCCATAGTCGCCGCGGTGGTGATCCTGTATCTCGTTTCCGCCGGCAAAAAGGACGATGCGCTTGCTTCGTTTGATAAGAAGGCCGAGCTTCTGCGCGAGCAGGTGCTCTCGGACAAGCGCAGCGACGAGATATCGGGCGATATCGAAGAGGGGCTTCCGGACAACGTTGTGTTTCTTTCCGTTTGCAGCGGCGAGGAGCGCGCAAAGGTTTTCACCGGAACGGGCGTTGACCGCAAAGCCGCATGGCTGAGCGCATACAATCAGGCAAAAAGCTTCATTGAAAACGAAAATTACAATGCTATTTGGCTCAAAGCCGACATCATGAGCGAGGCAAAAACATACGATACGGTCGAGTTTTCAACCGAGCTGCACCACTACAGGCCCGAGTTTTTCAGATACGGCATAGCGTTTGACAAAAGCTTTGAAACGGCGATTTTGGAAGCCGAGCTTAACGGCGCCAAGATACTCGACTACGAAAACGAGTGTGTTGACGAAAGTTATCTGAACACATACCTGAAAAAAGCCGGACGCAGCCCCCTCTCCTCCCTGCCGGACAGCTATGTTGTTTTCAAATGCGTCGGCTGGATGTGCGATGAAAACGACGAGGTTTACGATCTCATAAGCGACATTGACGATTACGGCAGGCGCAAGGTCGACACCGTGGACAAGGAGTACGCCGCCGAGCTTGTCAAGAACGCCTCTGGCTTCCTTATTGACCAGGTCAAGGACGACGGAAGCTTTGTTTACGGCTACTATCCGAGATTCGATAAGAATATTGATAATTACAACATTGTCCGCCACGCGAGCACGCTTTGGAGCCTTGTTTGCCAATACAGAATGACCGGCAACGAAGAGCTTGTTCCCGTTATCGACAGAGCTATAGATTACATGGTTGAAAACGCAATAGTCGAGCGAAACGACGAGATATCGTATCTGTACGAGGAGAAATCGGACGAGATCAAGCTCGGCGGCTGCGGCGTTGCCGTCGTTGCGCTGAGCGAGTACATGGATGCGTTCGGCTCGGACAAATACAAGGACCTTGCCATAAAGCTCGGCAACGGCATACTCACCATGCTCGATCAGAACAGCGGCGAATACTATCACGTTTTGGACGGCGAGTTTATCAAAAAAGAGCAGTTCCGCACCGTTTATTACGACGGCGAGGCGACCTTTGCACTGTGCAGGCTCTACTCCCTCACCTCGGACGAGAAGTGGCTCTACGCGGCAAAAAGCGCCGTTGAGCATTTTATCTCTGCCGACTATGTTCAGTACAAGGATCACTGGGTGGCTTATTCGATGAACGAGATAACAAAGTATGTCGATGACGAGCGCTACTACACCTTTGCACTCAGAAACGCGCAGGAGAACCTCGACACGATATACAACCGCGACACAACGTATCACACCTATTTCGAACTCCTGATGAGCACATTCGAGATCTATGACCGCATGATTGAGCGCGGAATACACGTCGATTACCTCGACAACGGATTTGATTTTGAATACTTTCTCCGAACGATATACAAGCGCGCAGACCACATGCTCTGCGGCTATTTCTACCCCGAGTACGCAATGTACATGGCAAATCCCAACTCCATTCTCGACACGTTCATGGTGCGCCACGACGGTTACCGCGTCAGGATTGACGACGTTCAGCACAATGTAGGCGGATATTATCTTTACTACATGAACTATGACAAGCTTGTTGATTACGGCATGCTCGAATACAGGGACAAGGCATGAAAATAAGTCTGCAAAAAGTAATAAGGATAGTTTCGCTCATTGTATTTCTCGTCTGCTTGACGCTGCTTGCGTTTTACCTCATAGGCGACGCGCGCGACGCTGCGGCGAACAAAGATATCGACAAGCTCAAGGACGCCGAAGTCACCGTGCCCGACGTTCTCGATGAATACGCCGGGCTTTATGCCGAAAATCCCGATACCATAGGCTGGCTGAAGATCGACGGAACAGAGCTTGACAACGTCGTCATGTTCTCCCGGCACGATAACGAGAAGTATCTGCACACCGATTTTTACGGTAACTCCTCTTACCGCGGCTGTCTGTTCGTTGACGGCTGGTGTGATGTGCTCACGTCGGATAACATCATAGTTTACGGACATCACATGAAGGACGGCTCAATGTTCGGCGTGATCGTCGATTACCAGAGCGAGGAGTTTTATAAGCAGCACAAATACATAAGCTTTGATACGATATACGAAAAGCAGACCTACGAGGTCGTCGCCGCAATACAGACCGAGCTGCCGTCCGACAGCGCAGAGGGCTTCAGATACAACGAATACACCGGCAGCGACGAAAAGTCATTTGCCGAATATGTTAAATTCATTGGCGAAAATAAGCTATACGACACCGGAGTTCAGATAAGCCCCGGGGACAAGCTGCTCACCCTCTCCACCTGCGCATATCACACGGAGAACGGGCGATTCATCGTCATTGCAAAAAAGATATGAAAAAGTCCATCGACCAAGTCGATGGACTTTTTCGCTCCCTTCGATTCCCATGAATTATGCAAAAAGAAGCAGCTCACCTAATGGTGAGCTGCTTCTTTTTGGTGACCCGTACGGGAATCCTCGCCTGCGGGCGAGCCGGGTCGCGGCTCTGACATGCCACCGGCATGTCATTCACTACCGCTCCCTTCGATTCCCTTGAATTATGCAAAACGAAACAGCCCACCTAAAGGTGAGCTGTTTCGTTTTGGTGACCCGTACGGGAATCGAACCCATGTTACCGCCGTGAAAGGGCGGTGTCTTAACCGCTTGACCAACGGGCCAAAATTAAGGCGCAGGTAAAAGTATCTGCGCCTTTTTTGGTAGCGGCACCTGGATTCGAACCGGGGACACTGCGGGTATGAACCGCATGCTCTAGCCAACTGAGCTATGCCGCCATTTCTCAAACGAGCAATTGGAATTATACTAGACATAGCCCGGATTGTCAACATATTTTTTTGTTTTTCTTCAAATTTTCATATCGGAATATAAGTTGTGGGGTCTACGCTGGCTCCGTCGCGGCTCATGGCAAAGTGCATGTGGCTGCCCTGCCCTATCTCGCATATGGCCGTTTTTCCGACAGAGCCTATAACATCGCCGCCTTTTACCTTATCGCCGGGGCTGACGGTCGGCGTGTCGGCAAGGTTTGAATATTGGGTCTTGATGCCGCTGCCGTGGTCAATGACCACCGTTGTTCCGTAGAGATCGTCCTGCGTCACGCTCACGACCTCGCCGTCTCCGGCGGCGACGACCACCTCGCCCTGCTGGGCAAGGATATCCACGCCGTCATGCGTGCGCCAGTCGGCCATAGTGATGTCATAGCTGAGCGCCTCGACGCTGTAGCCGCGCTCGATCTCTCCGGAGACCGGCCAGCGCCACGTCACCTGCTCGGGCCACACATCGTCCTGAGTGAGCGTTCCTGCCGAAATTACGTCGTCCTCGCTCGGAGCATCCACCGGCTGCGGCTTTTCGGTGCTCACGGGCGGCTCTGCGCTCGGTTCCGGGCGCTCGGTCTGCCGCGCGGCGCTTATGCCCGGATCAAGGCCAACGCCGGTGTCGTCCGCGCCTTTAACAAGGCTGTAAGCCGATATTCCTATCACGATCACACATAGCGCAAGGACTATGTAGAAGCCCTTGCCGGCAAAAAACTTATCCAGCTTGCCGCTTTTTTCGTTCTGCATAGGTAAACCTCCTTTAACTGCTGCTATTGTTGACCGTTTCGCGCAATAATATACAAAAAGCGTGCAATTGAATTCTGCCGTTGTAGATTATTTACGAAAGCCACGCCTCTGCCTTGTGCAGAACGCAGAAATCGGCTCAATTAGGAGATTGTTCACCAAAAATGTTAAATTATACGTTATGATGATATCAGAATAAAATTTTTTCAAAAAAGCTGTCCTGTTTTTCGGATAATTAATGTCTATATATATGAAGGACCCAAAAGGGGCAAAAATAATATAAAATTTAAGGAGGCAATTATGAAACGCAACAAATTTATAGCACTGCTTCTCGCCGCACTTATGCTGTGCGCGCTATGTGCTTGTGGAAACGGGTCAACGCTTACTGCTGTGCATCCGGATATTGCTCAGCCTGGAACTGAGGCTCACGCGTTTTTGTCTCTGCCTATAGAAATCAAAGTGGAGTCTGCCGGTGAGACCACTCCGATATACGAGCTGAAAACAGACGAGACAACAGCCGTTGAGCAAATTGAGCGCTGCCTTGGAATAGACTTATCGACTGCCGAAAGAAGCACCTATTCTCTCGGGACTCAATACATAACCAAAGAATACACCGTCGATATCGACAGTGAGAACGGATACTGGATTTATTCTCTTAATGATATTCCGCCTGCCAAGGCCGGTGCAGCGATGTCCGACGACAAGGCTATAGAGATCGCGAAAAGCTTCATGGAGGAAAATGAATTGTGGCCGTACGGCATGGAAAACTTTCAGGTAGCCGACCAATTCGGTCTGGACGAAAACGGCACTTACGCGCTCAGCTTTAAAACGGTTTATTTATATCCCAGAGTTGACGGAAAAACCGTGCTGGGCATATACAGAATAAGCATCGACCTGAGCCTTGATGGCGAGATACAGTCGATCTATTACCTTGTCACGCCCGTAGGCGAGGCAAAAAACGTGGCTGTTAAAAGCCGCAACGAATTATCCTCAGATGTGCGTTCGGAAAACTACTCGGCGAGCTTTTCCGAAAACCTCACTGCTGCCAAATTAAACGACTGTGAGCTTGGCTACTACGCCGACGGAGTTGCGCACAACGGCAAGACCTATCTTTTCCCCGTTTACATCATGACCGGCGAGGGCACGAATGCCGCCGGAGAAAAAGAAACGTTCGATATCATAATCGACGCACAGAAATAAAAAATTTTTTCAAAAAAGCTGTCCTGTTTTTCGGATAATTAATGTCTATATATATGAAGGACCCAAAAGGGGCAAAAATAACATAAAATTTTTAAGGAGGCAATTATGAAACACAACAAATTTACAGCACTTCTTCTCGCCGCGCTTATGCTGTTTGCTCTGTGCGCCTGCGGAAATGATGCAACGCTGACCGCTGTGCATCCGGATATTGCTCAGCCCGGAGCAGATGCGCAAGCCGAGCTGTCTTTGCCCGCAGATCTCTCGATAGAATCAGCCGGCAAGACAGCCACGATATATGAGTTGGCCAACGATCAGGAATCAGCCGTAAAGCAGATAGAAGCCTGTTTCGACTTTGATTTATCAGCCGCGGAAAAAACAAGCGACAGTCTCAGTGATTATTATATAATAGACGGATACCGCGCAGATATAGAGAAAGGTATCGGATACTGGTCCGTAATAAAGCTCAACCCCGATCCTGTAAAGTCCGGCGCTTCAATGACCGACGAGAAAGCACTTGAGATTGCAAACGCCTTGTTCGACAAAGGCGGCCTTTGGGCAGAGAAAATAGATAACGTCAAGGTTGTCGATCAGTATGATCTGAACGAGGACGGCGTTTACGGCGTTTCTGAGAAGAGCGTTTTCTATTATCCTCAGGTAGACGGAAAAAGCGTTTCGGGAAGGTACAGGATCAATATTAACGTAAGCTTGGACGGCAGCATCAACTCCGTATATTATCTTGCTTCTCCCACAAGCAGCTCAGCTTCTGTCAGTGTGAAAAGCAGCTCTGAGCTCAGCTCCGACCTACAGTCGAAAAATTACTCCGCGAGCTTTTCCGGCGATCTCACCGATGCTAAGATTACCGATTGCAAGCTTGGCTACTACGCCGACGGGGTCGAGCACAACGGCAAGACCTATCTTTTCCCCGTTTACATCATGACCGGCGAGGGCACGAACTCCGCCGGAGAAAAAGAAACGTTCGATATCATAATCGACGCACAGAAATAAACAAGCACAGCAAAAAGGTCAGGATCTTAGTCCTGACCTTTTTGTATATTAAATCATTTTTTGCAGTCACGGCAGTCCTTGCAGCTTTGCGAGCAGCCGGAGCATTTGCTGCAGCAGCCTCTGCCCTTTTTCATGCTGCGCACGGCAAGCACGAGCCACACGGCAAGCACGGCGATTATAACAAGCTCCATTTCAAAAAATCACCCCGATAAGCGCATACACGCAGAAGGCCGCCAGCCATGCCACACAGCACTGCGAGATCATAACGAGCACCGTTTTCACTCCGCTGCCAAGCTCGCGCCTGAGCGCCGCCAGAGCCGCCACACAGGGCGTGTACAGCAGGCAGAACACAAGGAAGCTCACGGCCGAGGGCAGAGTGAAAAGGCTCCCCAGCGCGGCCGAGCCGAGGTTTGCCCCGACGTTCATCAAAACGCCGAGCGTGCTTATGACGGCTTCCTTTGCCATGAGGCCTGTAAGAAGTGCCGTTGCGACGCGCCAGTCGCCAAAGCCGAGGGGCGCGAACACCGGCGCTATCCATGTGCCGATGATGGCAAGCAGACTGTCGGTACTGCCCTCGCCGACAACGTTGAGGCGCACGTCGAAGTGCTGCAAAAACCATATGACGATGGTCGCCGCGAAAATGACGGTGAACGCGCGGCGGATGAAGTCCCACGCCTTTTCCCACATGAGCAGCAGAACGCTTTTGAGCGACGGCATGCGGTAGTTCGGAAGCTCCATGACAAATGGCACGGGTTTGCCTGTGAACGCCGTTTTGCTGAGCACCTTTGCCGCTATTATGCCCACGAGCATGCCGAAAACATACAGGCAGGTCATGACAAGGCCTCTGTGATCCGGGAAGAACGCCGCCGTGAACACGGCATAAATGGGTATCTTCGCAGAGCAGCTCATAAACGGGATGAGCAGCATGGTCATTTTCCGATCACGCTCGGACGAGAGCGTGCGCGTTGCCATGATGGCCGGAACAGAGCAGCCGAAGCCGATGAGCATCGGAACAAAGCTGCGGCCCGACAGGCCGATGCGGCGCAGCAGCTTATCCATGACAAACGCAACGCGCGACATGTAGCCCGTGTCCTCCAAAATCGCAAGGAAGAAGAACAGCACCACGATTATCGGCAAAAAACTCAGCATGCTGCCGACGCCGGCAAACACGCCGTCAATGACAAGGCTGTGGACGACCGGGTTTAAGCCGTAGGCCGTAAGCGCGTTATCGACCAGCGCCGTTACCTCGTTGATGCCCAGCGCGAGCAGGTCGGAGAGCCACTTGCCCAACACGCTGAAGGTCATCCAGAATATGAAGCCCATAATGGCGATAAACGTCGGTATCGCAAGGTATTTGTTCGTCAGCACCTTGTCTATTTTTACGCTGCGCAGCATCTCCTTGCTCTCCTGCGCTTTGATGACGCATTCCGAGCACACGGCTTCAATAAAGCGATAGCGCATCTCCGCAAGCGCTGCGTTGCGGTCAAGGCCGCCCTCGTTTTCCATTTCCAAAACGGCGTGGCCGATCAGCTCCAGCTCGTTATCGCTGAGTTTGAGCGCCGAGATTATCTCCGCATCCTCTTCGATAACGCGCGTCGCGGCAAAGCGCGACGGAACGCCGATCTTATCGGCGTGGTCCTCGACAACGTGGCTGACGGTATGTATGCAGCGGTGCACGGGGCCTGCCGAGCAGAAGTCGATCCTGCGCGGCTTTACGGCATTTTCCGCCGTTTCGGCAACGACGCGCATAAGCTCGTCAACGCCGTCGTTTTTTGCCGCAGCTATCGGCACAACGGGTATGCCCAGCCGGTCGGACAGCTTTTGAATATCCACGCTGCCGTGGTTACCCAAAAGCTCATCCATCATATTCAGCGCCAGAACCATGGGCTTGCCCATCTCGATAAGCTGCAGCGTGAGATAAAGGTTGCGCTCAATATTCGTCGCGTCAACGATGTTTATTATCGCATCCGGCTTGCGCTCGATTATAAAATCGCGCGATACCTTCTCCTCGCCGGAGTACGGGCGGATGGAGTATATGCCGGGAAGATCGACAAGGTCGTAGTTCTTCCATCCGATAATTTGGCCGATCTTGTGCTCGATCGTTACGCCCGGAAAGTTTCCGACGTGCTGATTTGATCCGGTGAGCTGGTTGAAAAGCGTTGTTTTGCCGCAGTTCTGGTTTCCGACAAGCGCAAGAAGCATATTATATTTCCTCCCTGGGTCTTACCTCGATGCGCGCGGCGTCTTCCTTGCGCAGCGTTATGGTATAGCCGCGAAGATACAGCTCCAGCGGATCGCCGAGCGGCGCTACCTTGCGCACCGTGACCTCGGTATGCGGAATAAGTCCCATATCAAGCAGGTGGCAGCGAAGATCTCCCTCTCCGCCGACCGTAAGAATTATTGCCGGTTTGCCAATAGGCAGATTATCAAGCGTCATATATAACCTCCGGGCAGCGCGTGTTAGGCTGCTCTAACTTATGTTAGTTTACGCTAACGCAAGAGTTTTGTCAATAACAAGACACTACTTTAACGGAGATCACATTATGCAAAAAAAAGACCGCCGAAGCGGTCTTTTTTCATCTTAACATCAGGTGCCGAGGTATGCGGCCTTGACCTGCTCGTTTGCAAGCAGCTCCTCGCCGGAGCCGGACATGGTCAGGCGGCCGGTTTCGAGAACATAGCCGATGTGAGCGGTTTTCAGCGCCATATTTGCGTTCTGCTCGATAAGAAGAACTGTAACTCCGCGCTTGTTGATCTCTTTGATAATGTCAAAGATGCCGCGCACGATGATCGGCGCAAGGCCGAGGGAGGGTTCGTCCATCATAATGACCTTGGGACGGCTCATCAGCGCTCTGCCGACTGCAAGCATCTGCTGCTCGCCGCCGGAGAGCGTACCGCCCTCCTGCCATGAGCGCTCCTTGAGTCTCGGAAACAGATCGTACACCCAGTTTAGGTCATCAGTCAGATCGTCCTTACGCAGATACGCGCCGATCTTCAGATTTTCAAGAACGGTGAGATCCGGGAATATCTTGCGGCCTTCGGGAACAAGCGTTATGCCCTTGGTGACGATCGAGGTCGGGTCAAGACCCGTAATGTTCTCGCCCTCAAACTCGATAGAGCCGCCGGAGGGCTTTACAAGACCGGCTATGGCACGCAGAGTTGAGCTTTTGCCGGCGCCGTTTGCGCCGATAAGCGTAACTATCTGCCCTGCCGGAACATCAAAGCTTATGCCCTTGACGGCCTCGATGCCGCCGTAATTGACCTTGAGGTCATTGATCTTCAGTATTGTTTCACTCATCTTCAACAACCCCCAAATATGCGTCAATTACTCGCTGATTATTTTGAACCTCCTTGGGCGTGCCCTGAGCTATCTCGGAGCCGAAGTCGATGACATAGATATAATCGGATATCTGCATGACAAGCTCCATGTGATGCTCGATAAGGAACACCGTCAGGTGGTGCTTTTCGCGTATCTCGCGGATAAACTGTGCAAGCTCAAGCGTCTCCTGTGGGTTCATGCCGGCCGCCGGCTCGTCGAGAAGCAGAAGCTTCGGGTCGGCGGCAAGTGCGCGCGCTATCTCAAGGCGGCGCTGAAGACCGTAGGGCAGGCTCGTTGCTATCTCATCCTTGTATTTATCAAGGCCCTGCTCGCGCAGAAGCTCCATCGTCTCCTCGCGCATGCGTTTCTCCTCCTTCGCGTTTCCGCGGAAGGTGGCGGAGAAGACATTCTGCTTTGCGTGCATATGCTTTGCGATAAGGACGTTTTCAAAAACGGTCATGCTCTTCCAAAGTCTTATGTTCTGGAAGGTACGCGCTATGCCCTGACGGGTTATCTTATCCGGCGTATTGGCAACGACCTTGCCCAGATACATATCGCCGTTTTCACCCTTGTAGTTTTTCTTCATCTTGCCCTGCGGATGATTACGCACGATGGGCTTGCCCATGAACTCGACAAGGCCGTTTGTCGGCTCATAAACGCCGGTGATACAGTTGAAAGCTGTTGTTTTGCCGGCACCGTTGGGGCCGATGAGGGCGACGATCTTGCCCTCGGGGATATCGAGCGAGAGGTTGTTGACAGCGACAACGCCGCCGAACTGCATCGTGACATTTTCAACGTGAAGAACGTTTTCGCTCATTACGCGGCACCTCCCTCTTTGATCTTTTCGGCCTTTGCTGCCTTTTTAGACTTTATCTTTTTAATAAGCCCTGCAAAGGACAGCTCCTTGTTGCCCATGATGCCCTTTGAGAAGAACAGAACGATTATCATGATAACAACGGAGAACACGACCTTGCGGAAGCCGTCGCGGAAGAAGCTGACCTCAATATTGCCGAAGGGCAGCATGCCGGAGTCAAGGAAGCGAAGCCACCACTCGGAGCAGGCGATATACAGGAAAGCCGCAACACAGCTGCCGGAGACCGAGCCTATGCCTCCGATAACGACTATAAGCAGCAGCTCATAGGTCATTGCGGACATAAAGGCCGAGGCCTGGACAGTAGACTGGAACATCGCAAGAAGCGCACCGCCGACGCCGGCAAAGAAGCTGGAGATGACAAACGACAGCATCTTGTGCTTAAACAGGTTGATGCCCATCGCCTCAGCCGCGACCTCATCGTCACGAATGGCCTTGAACGCACGTCCGTAGGATGAGTTGATAAGCAGGACGATGATAATAATGCATATCATCGCTATCAGGAACGGGAACACGGTGTTAAGCTTAAACACTTGAGCGCCGAGCTGTATCTTCATATCACTGAAGATCGTGTAGTCGCGCAGGAGGTTCGAGCCGTTTGTGATAGTTCCGAGGCCGTTCCACTGGAATATTGCGCGGATGATCTCCGCAAAACCGAGCGTCGCAATGGCGAGATAGTCGCTCTTAAGGCGCAGCACGGGGATGCCGATGAGCGCAGCGAATATCGCGGCCGCAACGCCTGCTATAATGATACATATGATCGCGCCGAGGAAGCTGCCGAGGTTAACACCGATCGCGTTGCCGAGCATCTCCGGTATCGAAAACTGAAGCGCACCGCCGTCAAAATACTGATAAACGGCGGCATGCCGTGCAGCAGGGATGGAGAATATCGAGTATGCATATGCGCCGATGAGCATAAAGCCCGCCTGACCGAGCGAGAACAGTCCCGTAAAGCCGTTAAGCAGGTTCATCGACACGCACACCAGTGAGTATATCGCACCCTTCTTGAGCACAGGAAGGAGCATCAGCGTAAATTTTGAGGGCTTGATAAAGTTATCAAGCGCAAACAGCACAGCATACAGAATAACAAGAGCTACTATTGTCAGCCACATGCCCTGGCGCTTTGCGACTTCGTCCGGAGTTCTGAGGACCTTTTTATTCATTGTTTCGTTCATAGCCCTCACCTCACACCTTATCCGTAGCCTTCTCGCCGAAGATGCCGGTGGGCTTGACGAGGAGGATTATTATCAGCAGCACAAACGTGAACGCATCGGAGAACACGGTCCAGCTCTGGCCGAACGCTTTTATAATGTTTTCGCAAATACCGATTATAAACGCGCCGATGACCGCACCGGGGATAGACCCGATACCGCCGAAAACAGCCGCAACGAAGGCCTTCAGGCCGGGCATTGCGCCGGAGGTCGGAACAACGGTCGTGTAGTTCGAGAAATAAAGCAGCGATCCGATGGCCGCGAGAAAACAGCCGATAACAAAGGTAAAGGATATGACCGAATTGATTTTTATGCCCATGAGCTGGCTCGTTTCAAAATCCTTTGCGACAGCGCGCATGGCCATACCTATCTTTGTATGGTTTATAAGGAATACGAGCGCCAAAACAAGCACAAGCGTAAGTATCGGCGTAATGAGCGTTACCATCTTGGTCGTTGCACCCCAGATCGTTATCTGCTTGGACAGAAACGGAATGGCAGGGTAAGAGCGCGGCAGACCGCCGGTGAAGTACAGCGCACAGTTTTGCAGAAGATACGATACGCCGATAGCGGAGATCATTACCGACATACGCGGCGAGGATCTCAGCGGCTTGTACGCAACGCGCTCTATCGCGACGCCAAGCACGACAGTAAGAACGATAACAAGAATTATCGACAGCCACATCGGCAGGCCGCCGGCTATTGCATAGACCATAATAAGACCCGCTACCATAAACACATCGCCGTGAGCAAAGTTAATAAGTCTGAGTATGCCGTAAACCATCGTGTAGCCGATGGCTATAAGGGCATACTGACCGCCCACGGATATGCCAGATAGCAGATAACGGAAATTTTCATGTAAAAATTCGATCATCTGAGGACCATCCTATCTCTCTTTCGGAACGCATAAATATGCTCTGCATTTCTGTGTACGGAGCATATTTATGCGCTCCTGCCTTGATTTGCGAGGAATTCAGTGCCGTTTAATAAAACGGCATATGGTGGGGATGCCGCCGACATCCCCACCACAGTGTCATTTTACAGGTTTCGTATTAAGCTGTGCCTGTAGCATTGCGGCATTATGCCTCAGCTTTCTGGACTGCGACGAACTCCCACTCGCCGGTCTCACTGTTGGACTTCTTGATAACAGCGGAATCACGGATAGCGTCGCCGATCTCGTTGAATGCGATGGAGCCGGAGATACCGGTGTAAGTAACATTGGGCAGAGCTGCCATTACAGCTGCCGGATCGGTGGAGCCTGCGGCCTTGAGAGCCTCGAGCGCTACCATGTATGCATCGTAACCCATGACAGTAACTGCTGCGAGCATGTCGTTGCCGCCGTTATTCTCAAGGTTCTTTGCGTCGCCGTTGATCCATTCCTTGATGCCCTTTTCAAAGTCGGGGTTTGCACCCTCCTGATAGAAGGTGGAGACATAGACCTGAACGTCCTTGCCCTTGGTTGCGCCGACGATGGTGTTGTTATCCCATGTATCGGAGCCGAGGAGAGGAATATCGATGCCCTGTGCGGCAGACTGCTCAACGATGAGCTGAGCGTACTGGATCGAGCAGGGAGCGAAGATAGCCTGAGCGCCTGCCTTCTTGGCGTTGTTCAGGTAAGATGTGAAGTCGGAGTTATCCTTGGGGAAGGACTCGGTGATGACCTTAATGCCGAGCTTCTCTGCTGCCTTGGAGCAGTAGTTAATAAGGCCCTGGTCATAGTCGTTGCCAAGCTCGCCCAAGCAGTAGATGGTGTCGGCCTTGAGCTGTTCTTTTGCGAAGTTCGCGTGAACGGTGCCCTGGAACGGGTCAAGGAAGCAGATACGGAAGTAGTGGCTGTTGCCCTCGGTGACCTGAGGGTTGGTACAGGTAACGCCCAGTGCGGGGATACCGGCCTCTTTAAAGGTATTGGAACCGGCGATCGCAACGTTGGAGCCGTAAGTACCGAGAACGATGGATACGCCCTGCGCAACGAGCTGGGAGGCAGCGGATGCAGCCTTATCGGTGGTAGACTCGTTATCGGCTATGACGAGCTCGACCTTATAGGTCTCGCCGCCGATTTCGACGGTGGGATTCTGAGCATTTGCATACTGCATGCCGAGAACTTCCTGCTTGCCGCCTGCGCCGTTCTGACCGGTTATGGGCTCAAAGACGCCGATCTTGACGACCTTCTCGCCGCTGTCGCCGCCGTTGCCGCATGCGCACAGCGAGAACACCATGAGCATCGCAAGGACGAGTGCCAAAAATTTCTTCATTGGATTTTCCTCCTAATTATTTCTCAACTTTCAACTTTCTCCGTGTCCGCGCGCTGCGAACATTTGTCTTTATGTTGATATTGAGCATTATAAACTACGAAAAGGTAAATTGCAACTGTTTTTTACTCTTTTTCAATACAAATTTAATATAGATTTTATATTGGGTTAATATACTCGTAACAACTCGCTCTCCTATTTGATGTAACATTATACTATTTTTTCAATTTTACGAAAGCTTGAGGTAAATTAATGTTCCTGAAATCTCTCTTTGGAAAGTCTAAAGAAAAAAGTCTAACGCTCGGAAAGCTTTCCAAAATCATCGGTGCCGAGCTCCCCCGCGCCGTTGACGGAAGCGCCTTGTGCCGTACCGTGCTGACGCAGCCGGAATATGTAGCTCCGGGAGATGTGGTCATCAGCGCCGGATGGTACGATCATCGAAGAGTAGTCTCCCAGTCGCTTGAAAAGGGTGCAATCGCAGTTTTCTGCCCTGCCGGCAAAAAAGCCGCGCTGTTTCAGGATGACGACCGCGTCATCGCCGTTGAAAACGCACTTGAATGCGTCAAAAGATACGAGCTGTGGCGCGAAAACGGCTGCAAGGCAAAGCGTATCGCAATTTCCGGCAGCGTCGGCAAAACAACGACAACCGGTCTTATAGGCTCCGTTATGGCAGGCTGCTTCAGAACGCTGACTCATCACCCCATGGCAAACAGCCATGGCGCGATACTGCGCAACATACAGAAGCTCACTCCCGCTCACGAGTGGTGGGTACAGGAGGTCGGCGGAGTTCAGCCTGGATACGTTGAAAGCTCTGCGTGCGTACTCAGACCGGATATTGTCGTTCTCACAAACATCGGTCAGTCGCACCTGGACAAGTACATGACGCGTGAGAACATACTCAAAGACAAAAGCAGTCTTGAGAGGTACATGAGCCCCGGCGGGAGCATTGTTATAAACAGCGACGATGATATGCTCGCAAACGCTCACTTTACGCATAATGTCATCCGCGTTTCCATGAAGGACGAAAGCGCTGACTACTATATAAATAATGTGCGCACGGTTATATCCGGCACGGAGTTTGAATTTACCTGCTCCGAAGGGACTTTTTCCGCAAGACTCAATCTTTACGGCGAGTACAACGCCTATAACGGTGCAATGGCAATAGCGGTCGCCCGTCTCGCGGGGATTCCTATATCAAAGTCCATAGAACTCATCGGCACTTATCAGCCCGACGGCATGAGGCAGAATTTCAAGAACATAGGCGGATACAAAATGCTTATCGACTGCTTCAATGCCGAACCCAAAACGGTTCTCGGCTCGGCGGAGACGCTCTCACATATGCAGGTCCCCGAAGGCGGACGCCGCATTTTTGTGACAGGTCACATCGACAAGCTCGGCAGCGACTCAAAGCAAATGCATTATGAGCTCGGCGAAAAGCTTGCCGGGCTTCCGCTCGACTTAATTGTTTTATTCGGCGGCGACAGTGATCAGATATACGCGGCGTTCACTGATAACGGCTTTGAAAATGCCGTTTTGATGCATACCCGCAATGAGCTCGACGACTGGATAAGAACCAATGTGACACGCGACGACATTGTATTCTACAAAAGCGGTCAATTTGAAACGGCGCTTGCCAAAACGATCGACCACGTTTACGGAACAACGCTGCAAAACGAGCAGCAGTACAACGAGGGTCGCATTGCAGAAAAAGACGGCTATCGCTTCCGTATACGGCGCGACGGCATTGCAGAGGTGACGGGATACACCGGCAGCGATAAAGTGCTTAATATACCGGCCGAGTGCGAAGGAGCCAAGGTCATAAGGATACAGCGCCTTGCTTTTACAAAAATGCGCGGCATTGTTTCCGTTACGATACCCGACAGTGTAACATACATCGGTCCGGAGGCATTTTACATCTGTCCGGCGCTAAAGGAGCTTCATCTCCCGAAGAATTTGAAGATTATCGGCAAAAATGCTTTTAACTACTGCACAAGCCTCACGTCGGTCATTATTCCGGACGGAACGCTGCACATGGACAGGCACGCTTTTTACGACTGCTCGGCCCTTGAGAGCATCAGCATCCCGGATTCGGTAGGCTTCTTCGGTGCAGATGCGCTGCATAACTCTCCCAAAGTCACGGTCATATGCAGCAAGAATTCATACGCATGGAAATACGCAACCGAAAACGGCTTTGCGACCGCAGAGCCTTAATCAGATTGCAGATAAAAATAACGTCCTCTCGGACGTTATTTTTATCTTATTATCAAATCTGTCAAAGCTGTACTATTTTCGGACTTGTGCGCCAGTCGGCTCCGCCGCGGCGCTCGTTTCTCGCGGCATAACCGAGCACATAAAGGTCGTGCGCCGCGCTGCCAAGCTCAAAGAGCTTTCTGCATTCCTCGCCGCAGTTTTTGACATCGGCCGGCTTTATTATAATAGGTATGCGTGCCGTTTGCCGCATATCGCGCAGAAGCTCGCAGCCGCGCGCTGACGCAGCCAGCACGCGCGCATACGGCGGAGTTTCGGCCGACATGTCGGCAGTTATGCCAAGGGCTGCGCACATCACCATTCTGCGTATGCGGCTGAGGGCATAGCGTTTGCTCTTGCCGGCGGCAAGGATCGCGTCGATCGAGCACTCCTCCCTCGCGGCCTTTGCCACGCGGTTATGCAGACCCTCGCCGGCATCCGGCAGGCGCTCATACGCCTCGTCCGGCAGCATGCGAAGGCGCGATATCACGGCGCTCTCGAGACTTTCCGGTACGACAGGACCGCGGCCGAGTTTTTCCTCGCGCCTGTAAACCGTGTATGCGCTCTCAGGCAGGACAGAAGCGATATCGCCGCCGTTTATCATCATGCGGCGGATCTCGGCAGCTGACTTATGCCCCTCGCCGGACAGCTGATCGTGACCGGAGCCGAAGCGCCGTATCGTCACCGGCTTTATTCCGAGTCCGAGGTTATATATCGCCTTTATATACTCGATAGCAAGAATGTTATTCGGCGTTTCAAGCTGGCTTGACATTTCGCCGAGCCGCTTTGCGACCGCCCTCTGCCGTGCGACGGCAAAGGGTATGCCAGCTTCGTTTTGCAGCTCAGCGCGGATATCGGCGCCGATGAGCGGATCGATAAGCGTTTCGGCTATCGTTTCGAGCACCTCTATCTCGCCGCACTCGCTGCCGAAGCTCAGATGCGTGACAACGCCCGTAGCCCCCAGCAGTCCGACCGCGCCGCGCGCAAAGCCCTCGGCCGAGGACAGCACCCACGGCAGCGGAAGCTCGAGCACAAGGTCAACGCCGCTCATCACAGCCGCCTCTGCGCGCGCAAATTTTGAGTACACCGCCGCCTCGCCGCGCTGTATAAAATCGCCCGACATCGCACACACCACAGGGCAGTCCTCACCCATGAGTCTTTTTGTCTCCGCAATATGGTGCAAATGACCATAATGCATGGGGTTATACTCTCCTACTATGCCAATTACGCTCAAATCATTCGTTCCTTTCAAAAATTACTTGATTTTTGTGCAGAATGTATTAAAATAAGTTAGGTATATTCTTATGATACAATTTTTTTGTGATTTTTACAATAAGAAAGGAATATCGGAATGAAAATTCTTGTTATCAACGCAGGCAGCTCTTCCCTGAAGTATCAGCTTATCGACATGGAGACCGAGTCTGTCATGGCTAAGGGCCTTTGCGAGCGCATCGGCATCGACGGCCACCTCAAGCACAGCCCCCTGGTAGGCGGCAAGCCCGTATTTGATGAGGATCTTGCAATGCCCACCCACGCAGAGGCAATTGCCGCTGTTATCGACAAGCTCACCAGCGCCGAGTACGGTGTTGTCGCCTCCATGAAGGAGATCGACGCTGTCGGCCACCGCGTCGTTCACGGCGGCGAGAAGTTTGCTTCCTCCGTGCGCATCGACGATGCAGTTATGGAAGCGCTCAAGGAGTGCACTCCCTTCGCTCCCCTGCACAACCCGGCAAACATCATCGGCATCAACGCCTGCCGCGACGTTATGGGCGACGTTCCCATGGTTGCAGTGTTCGACACCGCTTTCCACCAGACCATGCCCGGCAAGGCTTACATGTACGCAGTTCCCTATGAGTACTACAAAAACGACGGCATCCGCCGCTACGGCTTCCACGGCACCTCGCACCGCTATGTTTCCGGCCGCTGCGCAGAGCTGATGGGCAAGCCCATCGAAGAGCTGAAGATCGTCTCCTGCCACATGGGCAACGGCAGCTCCATCGCAGCTATCGACGGCGGCAAGTGCGTTGACACCTCCATGGGCTTCACTCCCCTGGTCGGCCTCCCCATGGGCACACGCTGCGGCGATCTGGACGCAGGCGTTATCCAGTTTATCATGAACAAGTACGGCATCAGCATTGACGAGATGCTCAACATACTCAATAAGAAGTCCGGCGTTCTGGGCGTTTCCGGCGTTTCCTCCGACTTCCGCGATCTTGACAACGCAGCTGCCGAGGGCAACGAGCGCGCACAGCTTGCTCTGGACATGTTCCACTACTGGGTCGCAAAGGTCGCAGGCTCCTATGTTGCGGCAATGAACGGCGTTGACGCCATCGTATTCACCGCAGGCGTCGGCGAAAACTCCAAGAGCTCCCGCAAGGCCATCGCCGAGTACTTCGGCTATCTGGGCGTCACTATCGACGACGAGGCAAACTCCAAGCGCGGCGAGGATATCATGATCTCCACCCCCGATTCCAAGGTCAAGGTTTTCGTTATCCCCACCAACGAAGAGCTCGTTATCGCACGCGACACACGCGACATAGTCGGCTAATAGAGAAAAAAACTGCCGTCTCCGATATCGGAGGCGGCAGTTTTCTTATAATGTCAATTGTATTACAGCAGCGGAGCCAAGACGCGCAGTATGCGGTCGATAAGCTCGCCGAAGAAGCTCGTGCGGCAGTCGGAAAGCTCGATCCTGCGGCATTTTTCCATTGTTGCAAGATCGTCGTTTCGCAGGTCAATGACCGCCGGACTGTCATACATGAGCGTTCCGCACTCAAAGTGCAGATACAGACTGCGGTAGTCCATATTTATGGTGCCGACGACGCCGATCTTATCATCGGCAACATAGCTCTTTGCGTGGACAAAGCCGGGCGTGTATTCATAAATCTTCACTCCGGCGCGGATAAGCGAGGCATAGTAAGACCGCGTCAGGCGGTATACCATTTTCTTATCCGGTATTCCCGGGGTAATAAGCCGCACGTCAACGCCGCGCTTTGCCGCAAGGCACAGAGCGTTTTGCAGGCTTCTGTCGATAGCAAGATACGGCGTTGTGATATAAACATAATCGTTTGCGCTGTAGAGTATATCGGCATAGACGCTCTCGCTGGCGTTTTCATCGTCAAGCGGACTGTCGGAAAAGCTGAGGATGTATCCGTCGCGCTCGCTGCCGGTCTCCTCGTATTTTTCGGGAACATAGTCGTAGTAGGTTCCCTCTTTTTCCTCGAATGCATTCCACATTTCAAGAAACATGATCGTCAGGTTTTCAACGCCCGGTCCTTTGAACATAAGTCCGGTGTCCTTCCAGTGACCGAAGCGTTCTTTTTTGTTGATATATTCATCGCTAATATTTATGCCGCCGATAAATCCGACCTTTCCGTCGATGACCGTTATTTTGCGGTGATCACGATTATTCATAACAACGCTGACGACGGGCACGAATTTATTGAACACCATCGCCTTTATGCCATAGCTGCGCAATGTCTGACAATAATTAGCCGGAAGATAGTCCGCACAGCCGACATCGTCGTATATAACGCGTACATCAACACCCTGCGCGACCTTGCGCCGCAGCACGTCGAGTACAGAGTCCCACATATGTCCCGAGTTTATGATAAAATACTCAAGGAAAATGAATTCTTCCGCCTTTTCAAGCTCCGGGATGAGTCTTGCGAACATGTCCTCGCCGACAGGGAAATACTCGGTCTTCGTATCGCGGCAGGCTCTGTAGCCGCTGTAGGACTCAAGATATTTAAAAAGTCCCCTTGCGCCGTCATCGTCGATCTCCTCGGCGGCCGAGGGGCGCATGGTGTAGTACCGCGCGGTCTCCTCAAGCTGAACATTGAGTTTATCCCGTATAAACCTTGTCGGGCGCTTGTTGCCGAACAGGACGTACATAAGTCCTCCGAACAGCGGAAGAAGCGCTATAAACAGCACCCAGCTGACCTTATATGACGGATCCATATCGTTTTTAATAACATGCAGAACGGCAACAAGACTCAAAATGCGGAGAACATAGTTCATCACCGGCAGAGCATCGCTGAGCCTGAGCAGCAGCGCAACTATCCACACGATCTGCACAAGAATTATGACCGCCGTTATCGCGGTTCGTGAAAGCAGTTTTTTCAGCACTCGGGTATCCTCATTTCTATAATCTCTATTACATTAATCTCTATTACATTATATTATCTCATGTTCGTTCGTGTTTTGCAATATCGGCATTAAATTCACCGCAAAAAAGTGAGAAAAACATTGACAATTCAAGGCTGTCGTGATATGCTATTCCAGCCGCATTGAATGGGTCGGAAGTCCGGATGTGTCCGGCACCCATGAGAGCGAGACCTGAAGAAAGGATTGTTAGTTTATGAAGCATGCTATCATCATGACCGGCGGCAAGCAGTACCGCGTGGCAGAGGGCGACGTTATCTTCGTTGAGAAGCTTGACGTTGAAGCCGGCGAGACCGTTAAGTTTGACAAGGTCCTCGCAGTTATCGACGGCGAAAACACCGTTTTCGGCGCTCCTGTTATCGACGGCGCTACCGTTTCCGCAAATGTCGTAAAGAACGGCAAGGGCAAGAAGGTTCGCGTTTACAAGATGAAGCCCAAAAAGGGTTATCGCAGAACGCAGGGTCACAGACAGCCCTACACCAAGGTTCAGATCGAAACCATCAACGCATAATTTTCCCCGCTACTACTGATAATGGAGGTGTAACCTTAATGGCACATAAAAAAGGTATGGGTTCTACCAAGAACGGCCGCGACAGTGAGTCTAAGCGTCTTGGACCTAAAAGAGCAGACGGTCAGTTCGTCCTGGCCGGCAATATCCTCGTCAGACAGCGCGGAACTAAGATCCATCCCGGCACCAACGTTGGTAAGGGTAAGGACGACACCCTGTTCGCTCTCGTAGACGGCAAGGTAAAGTTCGAGCGCAAGGATAAGGATCGCAAGCAGGTTTCTGTTTACGAAGAGATCGCTCAGTAAATTAACATGACGATGCCGGACGAAAATCGTCCGGCATTTCATTTAATGCCATATCGCTTCGGGCAGCCATATTGGTTTGAAGAAGCCGCATTAGATGAATATTATTTTTGAATTTTGCGAGGTGAAATATGGCTACCTCTTTTGTTGATAAAGCACGGATCACGATAAAGGCCGGCAACGGCGGCAACGGTGCGGTCGCATTCCATCGCGAAAAGTACGTTGCGGCAGGCGGCCCCGACGGCGGCGACGGCGGTCGCGGCGGCGATATCGTTTTCGTTGTTGACGATAACATGTCCACACTGATGGACTTCAGATACAAGCGCAAGTACGTCGCCGGAAACGGCGCGGACGGTCAGGGCAAGCGCTGTTCGGGTAAGGACGGCGACAGTCTGTATATCCGCGTTCCGCGCGGCACCCTCGTGCGCGATACCGAGACCGGCGGCATAATGCACGACATGTCAGACGGTAAAGATTTTGTCGCGGCTCGCGGCGGCAAGGGCGGCTGGGGCAACAAGCATTTTGCCACACCTACAAGGCAAGTCCCCCGTTTTGCAAAGCCCGGCCTGCCGGGCGAGGGTCACGATATAACGCTTGAGCTGAAGCTTTTGGCCGATGTTGGTCTCGTCGGCTTCCCGAACGTCGGCAAATCCACCCTGCTCTCGGTCGTCAGCAAGGCGCACCCGAAGATCGCAAACTACCACTTTACAACACTGTTCCCGAACCTCGGCGTTGTCTATGTTGACGAGGGGCGCTCGTTTGTAATGGCCGATATCCCCGGCATAATCGAGGGCGCTTCCGAAGGTGCCGGTCTCGGCCACGATTTTCTGCGCCATATCGACCGCTGCCGTCTGCTGATACATCTTGTTGATGTTTCCGGCTCCGAGGGGCGCGATCCCGTTGCGGATTTCGACGCCATAAATGCGGAGCTTAAGGAATACTCCGCCGAGCTTTCCGAGCGCAAGCAGATAGTGGCTGCAAACAAGTGCGACCTCTGCGGCGACGATCGTGAGAATATAGAGCGACTTAAAGCGCATGTCGAGGCTCTCGGCTATGAGTTTTTCGAGATGAGCGCCGCAACGCACAGCGGAACGCACGAGCTTGTGAATATGGCCTCTGAGATGCTCAGCGAGCTTCCGCCGGTCATCCGCTTCGAGGCCGACTATGTACCGCCCGAGCCCGTGATCGACACATCCGAGGATCTGACGATTGAAAAGTATGACGACGTGTGGGTTGTCGAGGGCGGCTGGCTCCAGCGCCTTATGTCATCGGTCAACTTCTCGGACAACGAGAGCATGATGTACTTCGACCGCGTCCTGCGCGATAACGGCGTTTATCAGCGCATGGAGGATATGGGCATTCAGGACGGCGACACCGTGAGCATCTATAACCTCGAGTTTGAATACCGCGACTGATGCTACATTAAATAATGTAGAAAACGATGCCTGCATTTTGCAGGCATCGCTTTTTCTTTCGCTCTCTTTGGATTACTTCAGGCCGTTTTCGTATGCCTGGATCATCTTCTTGACCATCTGGCCGCCGACGGAGCCGGCCTGGCGAGCGGTGATGTCACCGTTATAGCCGTTCTTGAGATTAACGCCAACCTCGTTTGCAGCTTCCATTTTGAACTTCTCCATTGCCTCGCGTGCAGCAGGGACAACAAGATGATTGCTGGAATTGTTAGACATAGTTTTTACATCTCCTTTTCTGTATTGGGTACGGTTTCTTGACCCGTTACTTATCATTGCCGCAATGCGCCGTTATATTCTCGCTCGGAGCATGTAATTACTGCTAAAATCTTTGTACATACAAGATGTTGTGTCGCGATTTTTGCTGACCACAATCATGCAAAAATTTTATGTATTTATGTGGTTATGTCTACTTGACAATTATTTTAATTACTTGTACAATACCCTTGTATCTAAATCGTTACCATTTTGTAATCGACAATTTGCAGCCGTTTTCGGCTCATCATCGTATTATACTACTCTTAAGTTTGACAGGAGTATTGTCCGATATGCGTAATATTTTCAGGATTTTCAAACATGATCTGAGGGCGCTTTATAAGAACTTTTTTGCCTTTCTCATCATCCTTGCGATCCTCATACTGCCGGCTCTGTACGCATGGTTCAACATCTATGCGTTCTGGGACCCGTATGGGAAAACCAAGGATGTTTCCATAGCCGTTGTTTCAAACGACAAGGACTATATGGATTCCGACGGCAACATCGTCAACATGGGCAAGGCGCTTATTGACGAGATCAAGGATGACGAAAACTTCGGATTTGTGTTCCTCGACGACGCCGACAAGGCGGTCAAGGATCTCTATGCCGGCAAGTATTACGCAGCAATTATCATTGAGCCTGACTTTACATATAATATGTACAACTTCCTGACCACGGATATGTACAACCCCACGATCAAGTTCTATCAGAACGAAAAGACCAACGCCGTCGCCGTCAAGGTCGTTGAGGCCGCCGGCGACAAGGTCAAGAAGATCGTAAACGAAAAGTACATTTCCACGGTTGTCGAAACGCTGTTTGACAAACTCAACTCCTTCTCCTCCGACGTGCAGGGCAACTCCTCTGCCGAGATGCTCAAGAACACGCTCAAGAAGATAAACGACAATCTCGTTAGCTACAGCGGCACCATCGATCAGTTTATTTCCGCGAACAACTCGCTTATCGACACTCTCCAGCGCACGAATAACACTCTGAACTATTCAATTTACCTCATCGGCAACGAGAGAGTAAACATTTCAAAGCAGATAGTATATATAGAAGACACCAAGAAGGATCTTGCGCTTATAAACGACGAGGTCAACCGCATGCTCACCGAGCTGCAGGACTCCGTCAACGAGGCAATATACAAGCTCGACAGGCTCTATAACGGCGGTACCGAGGACGCGGAAGCCGCAAAGGCGGCCCTCGCGGAGCTTGAAACTCAGTACAAGGAGCTTATCGACTACCTCACCCACTCGGGACTTACAAACACCGAGGTTGAGGACGCACTCACAGCGCTCAACAAGCTCACCGACAAGATCACTCAGCTGCGCGACAAGCTCGGCCTCAACGGCGGCCTTACCGACGCACAGCAGACAAGAGTTCTCGCAGCGCACAACAAGAGCGCCATCGAAGCCGTGAAAACCGACTACGAGACCGTCGCCGTTCCGGCAGTTTACAAGGCCGTCACCGGCTATGACTACGAGGATCTCAACGATGCGACGCAGACTCAGCAGTCGATGGAATCTCTCGTCGGCTTCATGAAGGAAGACACCAGCGAGCGTATCCAGAGCATTCAGGCAAACCTTTCGAAGGCACAGAGCACCTCCGATCCCGAGGTGCGTCAGGAAGCACTCCTTGCCGCTCAGAGCGACACCAAAGTCGTTGAGCAGGAGATCACCGCACTCGGCGCAACGGCCGAGGCTGTCGGCACCGCAAGCGGAAGCGATACCTCCGGTGTTACAGGCGCCATTGACAGCGCACAGAGCGACGCAAAGGACGCCGGCGCTATCCTCGACGACATTCTCAGCGGCAACCGCGACATAGACCTTATTCGCGATCTGCAGCTTATAAGCGACGCTCTCGGCACCGTCCGCGTTACCCTCACCGAGAACGTTTACCCCATGCTCGACACGATGCTCAACAATCTTCAGGACAGTCTGGGCGAGGTCTCCTCGCTGCTGCTTGACCTCAACGGCATTCTCGGCAAGACAACGCCCATCGTCAAAGAGCTCGGCAACACCTTCGGCGCTGTCAACAACGCCCTTATTCAGGTCAAGGATCTGATCACCTCCTACAGCAGCAGGATCGATGATTTCATCGAAATGCTCGACGGCAACCCCGAAAACGGCACGCTTCAGAACGTATTCGATTTCCTGAATGTCGATCCCGAGAGCATCGGCTCGTTCCTCTCAAGCCCCGTTTCCATGGTATCGAAGTCCGTATACCCCGTTGAGTCCTACGGCGCGGCAATGACGCCGTTCTACTCCATGCTCGCTATCTGGGTCGGCTGCGTCATACTCAACGCAATACTCAAGTGCGACGCGCCCATCCCCGTTCCCGAGGCCACCGAAAAGCAGCGATTCTTCGGACGCTATCTGCTTTTCTTCGTGCTCAGCCAGGTTCAGACGCTTATAATCATGCTCGGCAACCTCATCATCCTCGGCGTTGACTGTGTGCATCCCGGTCTGCTTCTGCTGTCCGGCGTATTCACCTCGATGGCGTGCTCGATGCTGGCATACGCCTTTGCCGTTGCCTTCGGCAACATCGGCAGAGCGCTGATCGTCGTCATACTTATCATTCAGATAGCCGGCTCCGGCGGCTCATACCCCATCGAGCTGCTGCCGAACTTCTTCCGGCAGGTCTACCTGTTCTTCCCCTTCCCCTACGCGATAAATGCAATGCGCGAGGCGATAGCCGGTCTGTATCAGAACCAGTATCTGATATACATATTGCAGCTTATGCTGTTCTTCGTTATCGGCCTGCTCATCGGCATATTCGCAAAGCGCCCGCTCGGCGGCATAAACAAGTACATGAACGAGCAGCTTGACAAGACGGAAATGATGTAAAAACTACAGGAGCAATCATTATGGATACTCAGTACGAAAAAAAGTATAACGAGCTGATGGCGTGCCTGCGGCAGATGCACGACAACAACGGAAGGCGCATGAAAATGGCGCTGCGCAGTCTGCTGATCGTCCCCACTATCTTCCTTGTGATGCTGTTTTTCACCAACAGCTCAAAAACGATCTTCCTCGTTTTGTGGATAGTCTCAATGTTTATTATAGCCGCAATCCTCATCGTTATTGAGTATCAGGACTATACGCTAAGAAAAATGATAACACGGGTCGAACAAAGCGGCAGCGAACAGCCGAAGATCGCCGAAAGCGCCGCCGGCTCCGATCCGCGAGCCGAGGCGATACGCGAGTCTATACGCAGCCGCTCGCCGGAAAACGACGATAAAGCCGGAAGCTTCGAGTATGACAACTATGAAGAAGCACCGACCGGCAAGGACGAATAACACTCTACGAAAGCTGAGTAATGCGATGAACAAAATAAAAGACAAAACTTCAAACGTCTTAGCCATCATCCGTTCGGATATTAAGCGGCTGAGTAAGAGCGTTGTTGCGATCGTCTGCGTCTTCGGTCTGGCTCTGATCCCGTGCCTGTATGCATGGTTTAACATCATCTCGAACTGGGATCCGTACACCCCCGATTCGACAAAGAACCTCACCATCGCCGTTGCAAGCGAGGACGAGGGCACCACGTTCGTGGGCCTTGACCTCAATGTCGGCAACATCATTGTAGAAAAGCTCAAGAGCAATGACCAGATCGACTGGCAGTTTGTCGATTCCGAGCAGGCGGTGCAGGACGGCCTGTACAGCGGCGATTACTACGCCGGTCTCGTTATCCCTGCCGATTTCAGCGATTCACTGCTCGGCTTTACCGACGGCGAGTTTGAAACTCCCGAGATCATCTACTACGATAACCAGAAGATGAACGCCGTTGCTTCGCGTGTTACCGACCGCGCTCAGAGCATCGTCAAAAACGAGGTAAACAGCATCTTCCTTGCCTCCATCGTTGACGAGCTTTCAAACTTCACCTCCGTGTTCTCCGGCATCGGCAGCGACGCTTCCCTGTCGCTGGACGGTCTGGACGAGCAGCTTGAGGATATAAAAACCGACCTGCGCACCTATGTTTCCATCATGGACTCCATGGCAGCGGTCACGCAGTCGGCTCTTAACGTAACGACAATGACCAGCAATCTTCTGCCCGATGTCGTCAACATGCTCAACAACAGCCGCAAGAGCATATCCAACATGCAGGATCGCCTCGCGACCAGCAAGGAGGATGTCATCTACTCGGCTGACGCCATCCGAAACAGCTCCGAGCAGCTGCGCAACACCATCGAGCGCCTTGACGAGGCGACCGGCGGCGACCCGGCCGGTGCCGGCAGCTCGTATATCGATTGGGATGCACTCTACGGTGAGGGCGGAATAAACGAATACGAGGGCGAGATCCTCGACGATCTGTACTATGACGTAAACAAGCAGCTGCACGAAAGCGTCATCCGCTTTGACGATATTCTTCAGCAGACCAATATTGACAGCAACCTCATAAACTCCATGACAACGCTCCAGTCGTCGCTGGATAACCTCGATTCACTTATCGCGCAGATTCAGGGCGACGTCAACAGTCAGGCGCTCACGCTGCAGCAGTTCACCTCTGCGCTCGGCTCCTGCACGCAGAGCATAAACGGCACTCGCGAGGTCATGAACACCATGCTCGAGCTTGTCACGAACGTTCAGGCAAACGTAAACGAGCTGCGCTCGTCCGAGAGCGTTTCAAACATCCTCGACCTCATGCAGAACGACGTCAGCAGCCTTGTTGAATACCTCTCCTCCCCGGCTAACCTCGAGGTCGTCAGGGTATACGCGCTCGAAAACTTCGGTTCCGGCATGGCACCGTTCTACACCGTTCTGGCGATCTGGGCAAGCGCACTGCTGAGCGTCAGCCTCATGCATCCGCACATCAAGCGCCGTTCGGAATTCCCCACGCTTACTGCCACGGAAGCCTATTTCGGCCGATACTTTGTTTTCTTTGCAATCGGCCAGCTCACGGCGCTCATAACCGTGCTCGGCAACCTCTTCTACATCGGCATCCAGTGCTATAACCCCTTCCTGTTCTGGCTCGCCGCGGCGCTCGCAAGCCTTGTCGCAACGCTTGTAAACTACGGCTTTGTGTTCGCATTCGGCAATGTCGGCGAGGCGTTCTCGATCATCGTACTGGTCATTCAGGTCGCAGGCTCCGGCGGCACTTACCCCGTCGAGATGCTGCCGAAGTTCTTCCAGGTGCTGTACGGTGTGATGCCGTTTAAGTACTCAATGAACGCAATGCGCGAAACTATCGCAGGCAGCTACAACGGCACCTATTTCAAGTGCATTCTCGTTCTGCTGCTCATGGCGGCTATCGCGATCCCGGCAGGCATCCTGCTACACACGGCCTTCAAGCCATTCCTGAAGCGCTTTAATGACAGCAAGGCAAAAACCGCCGGTCTCATGCACAGCTGATAAACATTGAAATTTGATAAGAAAACGCACCGCACGAGTTTCGTGCGGTGCGTTTGTATTCTTTGCGCTTATTCTGCTCTGTACAGGAACGTTACGACCTGGCCGCGTGTGCAGGTTGCATTCGGCGAGAAGTGCGTCGTATCGGTTCCCTTGGTGATGCCTTTTGCCACTGCCCACTGCACGGCGTTGTAGCAATACGAACCGGCGGCTACGTCAACAAATCCGTTGCTTCCGCCGACTGCCGGTTCACCTTCGGCGCGATACATGAACGTTACCACTTGACCGCGTGTGCAGGTCGCGTTCGGAGAGAAGTGCGTTGCGTCCGTTCCCTTGGTTATGCCGTTTGCCACTGCCCATTTTACAGCCTCGTAGCAGTACGAGCCGGGCGCCACGTCAACAAATCCCACGTTTCCGCTGACGGTCGGCTCACCGGCGGCGCGCCAGAGGAAGGTCACGACCTGGCCGCGTGTGCAGCCTGCGTTCGGCGAGAAGTGCGTCGCATCCGTGCCGTTGGTTATGCCGTTTGCGACTGCCCACTGCACCGCGTCATAGCAGTACGAGCCGGCCGCTACGTCGGTGAAGCTCATATTCGGATCATAATTATAATGGAATGAGGCTTTTAACAGGCTGTCATTATGCTCGCCGATACTTATTCTTCCCCATTGTGCAGCGCTGCCGCAATAATAGACATCATTCATAGTCGACCCTGATATTGCATTACCAAAAGCCGTCATTTCTATCGTATTAACGCTGGTCGGAATAATTACATAGTCAAGAGCCCAGCACTGAGTGAATGCGCCTCTGCAAATTTTTGTTACTCCGTTTGCTATATCAACCGATTTGACATAAGCGCAGCCCTGAAAAGCCGCTCTGCCGATGCTCGTTATTCCGCTGCCTATAACTATTTTCTTGACATTATTCGGACTATAGTTATTCATCCATGCATTTGTACACTCACCAGATCCAGACACTGTCAGGACTCCGTCGGAAAGCACATAGCTGACTCCGCTTGTTTGTGTATAGTTGGGGTCTTTCACACCGCAGCGTGTGCATGCTCCGCCTGAATAGCTATGCCCAAGGGCATTGACATAGCTGTCTTTGTAGCTGTTTCCGCACGAACACGTGTGTATGGTGTAGCCCTGAACTGTGCACGTAGGCTGCACGACCTTGCTTGCATAGTTATGAGTATGAGCCGTGGCAAAGCTTATGATCGGAGACCAGTATTCTTTCCCGTTCGAGATAGTATAAAACTGGAATTTATAGTTTTGTCCGGATTTGAGATATATTCCAAGCTCTCCCGTGACATCATACCATATATTCACATATGTAGTATTGTAATTGACATATTCGTCTTTTAATGCTATGCGGGTATTGCTGCTGTCGTATATCCGAACACCAACCTGTGTCGTGTTCATTGTCTGGCTGAAATTAACCTTGCCGGACAGATATGCGTTGCTTTCCGTAATATTTGTTGCGCTCGGTCCTTCCCATGACGCCGCCGATACCGGCGCTGATCCTCCGAAGTCCGGTCTGATAACTCCCCAATACGGATTGTTGAGGGCGTTGTACTTGCATGTCGCTCGTACAACATATTGCTTTCCGTTAAAATTCTGATGGTAGGAAACATAATCGGATTCATATATCGCAACATGACCGTAATTATTGTATCCTCCGGTATATACGAGAATGTCGCCGAGCCGGGGCTGAGCGCCTTTAAGGCGTGTCCATCCACTCGGCAGGGCATTTGTTGCATAGTCCGAACCGTTGCCCCTTGCATACGAAGCACAGCCTAGGTAATCATAATAGTATTTAATAAGGTCAACGCACTGGGCGCCGTAAGCTCCGTCGTAGTCTAGTGCCTTGCCAACTTGTGACTGCACCCAACCTATGGCTTCATTTGCCGTATGTCCGTTTGTTGCTGCCAGTGCGCTCATTGGCGCTAAACTTACCACCATGAGCATCACAAGCAGCAGACTTAATACTCGTTTTTTCATCTTTTCCTCCCAAAAATTCAATTTTTATAAGAGCATGTATCAAAAGGTATACTATTTGACAGATGCTGTCATTACATGCTATGATAACAGAATGTTCACAGAATTGCAATACTTTACCGCCCGTTTTGTCTAAAAATACTTGTATTTTTGCCAGTCGTTAGCACTTTCAAACTCGTTTTTCGTGCAAGAGATTTACTATCAAAAAGTACACCTTTTGATAGTTTTGAGAGTTAAAAAGGGCAAAAAAGTTGCACCGCACGGGGGATAACCGTGCGGTGCGTTCGTATTTTGTGGGGCATATTCTCCCGAATTGAAGGTCACAACGCGGCACTTTCGTGCCGACAGGGTGGGATGGTGACCATCAATCGCCCTTCAACAGGTATTATAGCACATCTCATGCTTTTCTTAAATAGTAATAGTAAATAAATAGTTACTCTGCTGCTTGTGCATTTTGTCACTTTCGCAGAGAACGCATATATATATATATATATATATTGTTTACAAAATTTGTACTAATATCACAATTCAGTCATTGAATTCCTATTCAATTCCTCATCTCGCGGTTGCGCAGGAAGTTCATCATGCCGTCCTGCATGGAGTCGAGCTTTGTGAGCAGCTTTCCGGCGCCGTGGGCGGCGCAGGCGAGAGGATCGTCTACGATCATGGTTCTTATATGCGTGCTGTCCTCTATCATGCGGTCGATGCCGTACAGCAGGCTGCCGCCGCCGGAGAGGATCATGCCGTTTACGCCGAGGTCGCCGATAAGCTCGGGCGGCGTACGCTCAAGCACGGCGTGGACATTTTCAAGGATCAGGCGCGCAGGCTCGCGCAGAACATCGACAAGCTCCTCAGCAGTGACGCTGACCGTTTTGGGCAGGCCCTTGATAAGATCGCGGCCCTTGACCTCCATGCTCTCGGGCGCATCCGAGCGCGGATACACGCCGCCGATGTTTATCTTCACCTCTTCGGCGGTCATTGCGCCGATGAGCATATTGTGCTTTTTCTTGATATAGCGGATTATCGCCTCGTCAAATGTACTACCTGCGGTTTTTATGGACTCGCACTCGGCAACGCCGCCCATGGAGACGACCGCAATCTCGGTCGTGCCGCCGCCGATATCCACGACCATGTGTCCGTCGGGCTTTTTGATGTCAACTCCGGCGCCGATAGCCGTGGCAACAGCGGTCTCGACAAGATACACTCTGCGCGCACCGGCCTCGATCGCAGCATCGATCAACGCGCGCTCTTCAACGCCGGTTATGCTGCTGGGAACGCACATGAGTATCCTCGGCTTGAACAGGCTGAACGAGGTTATTCTGCTGACAAGCTCACGCAGCATGAGCGCGGACATATCGTAATCGGAGATGACGCCCGCTCTTATCGGGTGGATGGCGACAACGTTTGCCGGTGTGCGGCCAAGCGTTTTCTTCGCCTCCTCGCCTATTTTGAGCATTTTGTCCTTGACCTTATCGACCGCAACGACCGTAGGCTCTCGCAGAACAAGCCCCTTGCCCTGCGAGAAAACAAGGGTGTTCGATGTTCCCATATCAACTGCTATATCTCTTTCGTATATGACCATAAAATGCTCCGATCCGCCGCGAAAATACCTCGTGGCTGAGTTTTTCTATAATTCTATCCAATTATGCTAATCTTCATGCCGCGCAAGCGTAACGCCGAAAACCGATTTTGCGCCTGCCTTGCGCAGGATCCTTGCTGCCTCGCTCATTGTGGCTCCGGTGGTCACAACATCGTCAACGAGCAGAATGCGCAGGCCGGAAACATCCGCACCGTCGTCCAAAGCATACACTCCGGCGACGTTTTCGCGGCGCTGCTTTGCGTCGCGCGTGAGCGACTGCGCACTGTTATTTTTGACCTTTTGCAGCAGCTGACGGCATGGCAGCCCCGTTTTTGACGATATCTCCTCGGCAATGAGCCGCGCCTGATCGTAGCCTCTCTGGCGCAGGCGCTTTTTGCTCAGCGGTATCCATGATATCACATCAATACTGCGGCAATCAAGATTATTTTCGACACAATCGGACATAAGCGCTGCGTAACGCCGACTGTAAGCCGAGCAGCCGCCGAATTTGTATCGATGAACGGAGGCGCGCACCTTATCCTTATAATAAAGCGGCGAGACGCATTTATCGATAAACGGAAACTTCTGCATCGCACTGTCGCCCACCGTATACGGCAGCTTTTTCTCGCATTCGTGACATATGTCCGTGTCCTTCAGGACGCTTTCGCAGAAAACGCATTTCCACGGATACAGCAGGTGGGCGATCAGATCAAGTATTTTCATCGGCAAGTCTGATCCTCAGTGCGCTGTATCTGCGCGACTGCTTGTGATTGTCTATCATTCTGTGGGCAACGTTGTCGTCGCCGACCATGATGAGCAGCTCCTTTGCGCGCGTGACCGCCGTGTACAGCACGCCGCGCGTAAGCAGCATCTGGGCAACGGGGTTTAGCGAAAGTATCACGGCGCGGTATTCGCTGCCCTGTGATTTGTGCACCGTAAGCGCCCATGCATGCTCAAGCTCATTGAGCATCTCAAAGCCGTAAAGGGCGACCTTATCCTCGTAATCGACCTTGAGATATTCCGAGGCCGTGTCGATCTCGACGATCGTTCCGATATCGCCGTTGTACACGCCCATGCCGCTTTTGCCGAGCTTGTCCTTCCACACGATATCGTAGTTATTCTTTATCTGAATGACCCTGTCGCCGGTGCGGAACACGGTCTCGCCGAAGATCTTTTCCTTTTTGCTCTCGTCGGGCGGATTGAGCGCCGCCTGGAGGCATTTATTGAGGTTTGCAGTTCCTGTTTCACCTTTGCGGCTGGGCGAAAGCACCTGGATCTGATTGGAGGGTATCTTCATATTCTCCGGCAGACGGCGCTTGCACAGTTCCACAATCGTTTCAACGCAGGAGCCGCCCTGCATGCGTCTGAGGCGGAAGAAATCACCGCTGTTTTCGTTGAAGTCGGGGTGCTCTCCCCTGTTTATCATGTGCGCGTTGCGCACTATGCGGCTGTCGGCCTTCTGGCGGAAAATTTCCGTCAGGCGCACGGTCGGAACAACGCCGCTGCGGATGATATCCGAAAAAACGTTGCCGGGGCCGACCGACGGAAGCTGATCTGCATCGCCCACAAGAAGTATGCGGCAATCGGATTTTAGTGCCTTGAGTATGGCGTGCATGAGCGTTATGTCAACCATAGAGCACTCGTCAATGATAAGCGCGTCGCACGCGAGCTTATCCTCCTCGTCTTTTCCGAAAACGACCGTCTCGCCGTCCTCGGACATTTTCGCGCCGAGCATGCGGTGGATGGTGGATGCCTCCATGCCGCACAGCTCGCTCATGCGCTTTGCCGCGCGCCCGGTGGGGGCAGCAAGGTATGTTTCAAGCTCAAGCTCGTCGTACATGGCAAGCACGGCTTTGAGTATGGTCGTTTTTCCCGTGCCGGGGCCGCCGGTTATGACCAGCATTCGGTTTTTGGCCGCCAGAGCTATCGCCTCGCGCTGCATGGGGGCATATTTAATGCCGTTTGCTGTTTCAAGGCGCTCGATAAGTGCGTCAATGTTTACCTTGCCGCCGTCCTTTGCGCGGCACATGGCTTTGATCCTGTCGGCGGTATAAGTCTCTGCCTCGTAAAGGTGCGAAAGATAGCAGGCGTCAAGCCCTGCGACGGTGCAGCAGATTATCTCGCCTGTCTCGCAAAGCTTATCCACCGCATCCTCGGCAAGATCCTGTGCAACGCCTATAAGCTGCGACGTTGCTGCCGTGAGCTTTCCGCGCGGAATGAAGCAGTGGCCGTTGCCGGAATTATGCACAAGCTCGAACACGACGGCGGCGCATACGCGGTTTAAGCTGTCGCCGTCTAGGCCGAGGGCGAGCGCCAGGGAGTCTGCCTCGGCAAAGCTTGCACCGATATGAGACGATGCGAGTATGTACGGGTTTTCGTGCACAACGTCTATCGCGGAGTTGCCGTAGAATTTGAACATGCGCAGAGCGAAGATCGGCTGGATGCCATATGAGCATAAAAACTCCGTAAGGCGGCGAACGCCTGCCTGCTTCTTGAAGCCTGCGCTTATATCCTTCGCCTTTGAGGCGCTTATGCCCTTTATCTCGGCGAGCTTATCCGGCTGCATCTCCAGAACGTCCAGCGCCTTGTCGCCAAAGCGGTCAACTATCATTGCCGCAGTTGCCGGCCCGACGCCGCGCACGGTACCGCCGGCGAGGTACTCGTAAATTGCCTCGGCCGAGGTCGGCAGCATGCGGCTGCACTGCTCGATCTTGAACTGTCTGCCGTGCTGCGCATGAGTCATCCACGAGCCTTCTGCCGATATCATTTCGCCCGGGGCGACATACGGCAGGCAGCCGACCGCCGTGGTCGTCTCGCCATTGTCAAGCTCGAGCTTCACAACGCCGTAGCCGTTTTCGTCGTTTCTGAATATGACGGCGGCAACCGTTCCGTTAATTTCGCTTAATTCCTGCATCGTCACTTATTTCCTCTGTGTAGTTTACGAATCTGTACTGCGCCTCGAAGCGCTGCAAAATGCCGAGCGTTTCGTCGTCCGTATCAATTGCGTTTATGTCTATCTCCGCTTTCAGTGTTCCGTTTTCGCGCAGCCACACAAGACTGCGCAGAGTATACTCCAGCATTGGCTCGGCTCCGCTCACCGTCAGCAGCACGCTTGCTTTTGTGCTCCTGCCGAGCTTTACAGGCGTGAGCAGAAGCCCCTTTACAGACCATATTATAAGCCACAGCACCGCTGCCGCGGCAAAGCCCACGGCTATGTATACCGTCATGCGATCCCCTCCCGTTTCATTTTACGGGAAAGGCGCGGATGTGTTAAAGCATTTTCTTGAGAAACTGCCCCGTGTAGCTGTCCTCGCAGGCGGCGCATTCCTCTGGAGTGCCTGCAAACACAAGCGTTCCGCCGCCGTCGCCGCCCTCGGGACCGAGGTCGATTATATAGTCGGCCGTTTTTATAACATCGAGGTTATGCTCGATTATAACGACGGTGTTTCCGGCGTCGGCGAGCCTGTCGATTATGCTTATGAGCTTGTGAACGTCGGCCATATGCAGACCGGTGGTCGGCTCGTCGAGTATATACACCGTTGAGCCTGTGCTGCGGCGCGAAAGCTCGGTTGCAAGCTTCACACGCTGAGCCTCGCCGCCGGAGAGTGTTGTGCTCGACTGGCCGAGCGTGACATAGCCGAGTCCAACCTCATAAAGCGTATCGAGCTTTGTTTTGAGCTTCGGAAGGTTTTCAAAAAACGTGCATGCTTCCTCAACGGTCATGTTGAGAACATCGTTTATGTTCTTACCCTTATAGCAAACCTCAAGCGTTTCGCGGTTGTAGCGCTTGCCCTTGCACACGTCACAGGGTACATACACATCCGGCAGAAAGTGCATTTCTATCTTCTGCACGCCGTCGCCCTTGCAGGCCTCGCATCTGCCGCCCTTGACGTTAAAGGAAAACCGGCCGGAGTTATAGCCGCGCAGTCTTGCATCCTCGGTGGAGGCAAAAAGCTCGCGGATGTCGTTAAACAACCCGGTATATGTCGCCGGGTTTGAGCGCGGAGTTCTGCCGATGGGGCTTTGGTCAATGTCTATGACCTTGTCGATATCATCAATTCCGCTTATTCCGGCGCACTTGCCGGGCTTTACCTTTGCGCGGTTTTTCTTCAAAGCCAAGGTTTTATACAATATCTCGTTTACAAGGCTTGATTTGCCGCTGCCGGAAACGCCGGTGACGCAGGTTATAACGCCCTTGGGGATATCTATATCAATGTTTTTCAGATTGTGCTCGGCAGCGCCGCTTATGTGTATAAAGCCCTTATCGGTCTTGCGGCGCTCGGACGGAACGGGAATTTTCCGCTTTCCGCTCAGATATTGACCGGTGAGCGAGTCCGGGCAGGCGCAGATATCCTCAACCGTTCCTGCCGCGACGACATTGCCGCCGTGCACGCCCGCTCCGGGGCCTATATCGACGATATAGTCGGCAGCGCGCATAGTGTCCTCATCATGCTCGACAACTATGAGCGTATTGCCGAGATCGCGCAGATCCTCAAGCGTTTTCAAAAGCTTCTCGTTATCGCGCTGGTGCAGGCCGATGCTTGGCTCATCGAGGATATACAGCACCCCCGTGAGCGCAGCGCCGATCTGCGTTGCAAGCCTTATGCGCTGGCTCTCGCCGCCCGAGAGCGTCGCCGCGCCGCGAGAAAGGCTGAGATACTGAAGTCCGACATTTTTGAGAAAGCCGAGGCGCGCCTTTATCTCTTTAATGATCCTGTCTGCAATTATATGCTCTTTTTCGCTCAGCTCGAGCGACTCTACAAATTCTATCGCTTCGATCACGGACATGTCGCCCATGCGCGCTATATTAATGCCGCCGACCGTGACGGCAAGAGCCTCCTTGCGCAGACGCTGACCATGGCATTCCGGACAGGTGACCTCGGACATGCACTCTTCTATCTCGGCGCGCATGGCAGGACTTTGCGTCTCGAAATACCGGCGCTCAAGATTTTTGCATATGCCCTCGAACGGGCGCGAGAATTTGCCTGCAAACGAGCTGTTTTTCCGCTCGCGCTCGTAGCTGAGGTCAAGCTTTTCGCCCTTGCTGCCGTAAAGGAGAATGTCCTTCACGCCATCGGGCAGTTCGGATATGGGCGTATCAAGCGTAAAGCCGTATTTTTCGGCAAGCGCGTTATAATACATTGCCGCAATGGAGTCTGCGCCCGAGCCCCAACCGGTGGCTTTTATGGCTCCGCCGTTGATGCTCAGGCTGTCATCGGGGATGATGAGATCCGGATCGACAAGAAGCTGCATTCCCAGCCCGTCGCACTTGGGGCATGCGCCGTAAGGCGTGTTGAACGAGAACATGCGCGGAGTCAGCTCTTCGATGGATATTCCGCAGTCGGGGCAGGCATAATTCTGTGAGAAGAGTATCTGCCTGTTTTCGCTGACAACATCTGCAATGACAAGGCCGTTTGCAAGCGAGGCTGCCGTTTCCACGGAATCGGCAAGGCGGCGCATGATGCCGTCTTTTATAACAACGCGATCGACAACGACCTCGATTGTGTGCTTTTTGTTCTTATCGAGCTTGATCTCCTCGGAAAGCTCGTACATGCTACCGTCAACGCGCACGCGGACATAGCCCGAGCGGCGCGCATCCTCGAACACCTTGACATACTCGCCCTTTCGCGCGCGAACGACGGGCGCAAGTATCATTAGCTTTGTTCCCTCGGGAAGAAGCATGAGCTGATCGATTATCTGATCTATCGTCTGCTGTCTAATTTCCTTGCCGCACTTGGGGCAGTGGGGCTTGCCTATGCGCGCCCACAGAAGGCGCATATAGTCGTATATCTCAGTGACCGTACCGACGGTCGAGCGCGGATTGCGCGAGCCTGTTTTCTGATCGATGGATATTGCCGGGGAAAGGCCCTGAATGTAGTCAAGATCGGGCTTGTCCATCTGACCGAGGAACTGCCGCGCATAGGATGACAGACTCTCGACATAGCGGCGCTGGCCTTCGGCATAAATGGTGTCGAACGCAAGGCTTGATTTGCCGCTGCCGGAAACGCCGGTCATGACGACGAGCTTATTTCTCGGAATCTCGATATCAACATTTTTCAGGTTATTGGCTCTTGCGCCTTTAATTTTAATATAATCATTCATTCTCGCTTACCAGATCTGCAAATTTTGCGCGCACCATATCCGCGAGCGCGTTTGGGTCAAGCTCGACCTGATAGCCGATCTTGCCTGCGCTTACCATTATCGTCTTTTTATCCTGCGCGCTTATGTCTATAAAGGTCTTGTACTGCTTTTTCATGCCTATCGGCGAGCAGCCGCCTCGGACATAGCCCGTGAGCGCATTGATCTCGCTGACGTGGATCATTGCTATCGACTTCTCCCCTGCCGCCTTTGCAGCCTTTTTGAGGTCAAGCTCACCCGTAACGGGAACATCAAAGACATATATGCTCTTGCTCGCGCCGCGCGCAACAAGAGTCTTGAACACCTGCGACGGGTCAAGTCCGCATATCGCGGCGACCGTTGCTCCGTCAACGGCATCGTCGCCGTGCGGATATTCGTGCGGCGTGTACTTTATTTTCTTCTGCTCAAGCAGACGCATTACATTGGTTTTCTGCTCTTTCATATTAGCGCTCCTATCGCTGTGCATAATAGAATATTATATCGCGAAATTATATATCTTTCAACACGAAAAGGCCTTCCGAATGCTCGGAAGGCCAAATTTAATAATAATTTCAATCTTTCTGGAATCTTGCCAGCAGGTTTTCGGTGCTGCCGTCAAGGATCTTGATATAGCGCTCTCTGTCGTGCTCGTCAAGCGGAGGCATGCCCATGTCAAACCACTGCGATATCCAGCCGATGGCTGCGTTGACATAGAACTCGCACACAAACTCAAGGTCTGACCACTCGATGTTTTTACCCTCAGCGCAGATGGCCGCGAAGCTGTGAACGCAGTAGTGCAGGCGTCCCTTGAAGTATCTCAGCAGATACGCGCGGTTCTGCGAATTGAAGATGTTCAGAACGAAGCTGCGGTTATCCTGAAGATACTGAAACCATTCGATGACGTTTTCGCGCCATTTATCGTAGTATATCTCATGCGGAAGAGCCTTGTTAGTATCCTCTTCAAACACCCACTCGAGCAGATCATAAACATCATCAAAATGATAATAGAAAGTCTGGCGGTTTACGCCGCACTCCTCAACAAGGTCCTTGACGGTTATTTTGTCGATAGGTTTTACCGACAGCATTTTCTTCAGGGCATTCCCCAATGCCTCTTTTGTTGAACTCGCCATTATGTTACCTCTTTCTCATAGCATCTTGTATGCAATATTATTTGCATTTACTATATCACATGTTCAGGAAAAAAGATAGATAAATATTTATTTTTTTGTCGAAATGTGCTTATATATAAGTACCAAGTCTGTACTAAACTATACTCAGGGGCTCAATTATGTATAAACAGCCAATTCAAACCGGCAGGTTTGCACCAAGTCCGAGCGGGCAGCTGCATATCGGGAATTTATCGTCCTCTCTTTTGGCATGGCTCGATGCACGCAGCGTGGGCGGAAGACTTATCTTCCGCATGGAAGATCTCGACCCCGACCGCAGCAGCAGGGAAAGCGAACAGAGTATCATGCACGCTCTTAAAGCGCTCGGCCTTGACCGGGACGAGGGATATCCGGACGCAGGCTACTCGCAGAGCCAAAGAAACGAGAAATACGATGAGGTGTTTGACCTGCTTCTGCATAGGGATCTGCTCTACCCATGCTATTGCAGCCGCAGCGAGCGGCTCGCCGCCTCCGCTCCGCACCCCGGCGAGCACCGCAGCGATTCGGGCTGCAAATGCCGGCATTTGAGCCTTGCGGCGCGGCGTGAGCTTGAAGCAGCCGGGCGAAAGGCCGCATGGAAGATAAAAGTTCCGGATAAAACGATAAGCTTTTGCGACGGACATTATGGCAAATTTTCGGAAAACCTTGCCGACAGCGGTGATTTTATTATAAAGCGCTCTGACGGTGTTTATGCATATCAGCTTGCCGTTTCGTTTGACGATATGGATATGGGCGTTACGCGAGTCGTGCGCGGTCGCGATCTGCTTTCGTCAACGGCGCGGCAGATATGGCTCATTTCCGAATTAGGCGGCGATGCGCCGAAATATTATCACGCTCCTCTTATTGTCGGTGCCGACGGCAGGAAGCTTTCAAAACGATACGGCGAGCTTGGAGCCGAGGCACTTCTGAAAACGCACGCTCCCGATGAGATCATCGGTTATATCGCCGGGCTTTTGGGAATCTCGGACGGCTCGCCGCATTCAGCCGCAGAGCTCGTTTCCGAGTTTGACTGGGGAAATGTCAGCAAAGCCGATATACTCATATAGCTATAGCAAAACGGCTCTCTGTGAGAGCCGTTTTTACATTAAAAATCGTGTATTTTCACGCGCTTGCCCATTTTTTGCAGATTATTTGAAAGCTGCTTGAGTATCTGCATTTTGACGTTGAAGTTAATGGGCAGTCCGTCGTGCGCCGGATTTGCCGCATGGCCGATGAACATGTTTATATCCGTTGCATCCTCAAAAAGTATGCGTGCCGCAAGCGACGCGCCGTCTTTCTTATAGCACCATTTTTCAAAGCTGCGGTTATCCTTCACATAGTCCTTTGAATAGGCCAGAATTCGGTCAACGGTTATAATGCCCTCGGTCACAAGATCAATGCCCTGAACATGAGATATCGGCGGTATATCCGGATCGGGCGAGGTGTATTCCGTCTGCACCGTTGTGTGCAGATATTCCGCGGCGATCTTCGAGGTAGTTCCTCCGCAGACGATGTGCTTGCCTTCCTTTGCGAAAAACAGCGCCATCATGCGGTGGTTATCGCTGATATTCTCCGGCGGCCCGATGGCTATATTGACCGTCTGGCGCTGGCGGATCTTAACTATGCACGTCGTTGCATCGTCAAAGGGCTTTCCGCCATACAGCTTGTTGGTCTCCTCCATCAGGAGGTTTGCGAGCACGTTCGATGTAAGCCCCGATTCGCTCAGCGGCTCCATGAATTTTGCTATCGCGTCCCTGTCCCATGATGAGTTGAGCACACCGTTATCGCTTGCGTACAGCATGCCGTCGCTGAGCGCAATGAACATATCTCCGTCGGCAAGCTCGAAGCTTGAGCGGTATATCGTCTTTTCGCCGATCTTCATCGTCGAAAGAGGAAACTCATACTGCTCTCCGTTGCGGATGAGTATAACGTTCGGATTTTCGTACTGGATTATGTCCGCATGGGCATTATCCTCAAGCCTTATTATTGTGAAGGTCGAAAAAGCCGTTTTCCGCTCGGAGCATATCGGCAACGTGTCGGCAATGGTTTCGACAGCGTCGCGGATATCAAGCCCTGCGGCAAGCATGGTGGATATTATCGTTGATGTGAGCGTTGAGAGTATACTCGCCTTAACTCCGCTTCCAAGTCCGTCGGCAAGAACAACAATGGTCGAGTTTTCGTTTTCAACGATCTCGACATGATCGCCGCACAGCTGCTCGCCGTCGTGGTTAAGGCTCATATACGCTATCTCGCTGCAAAGATTATTCTTCTTCAAGGCTCAGCGACTCCTTCAGCCTCGTCAGGGCGATCTTAGTCTCGGCCGTAGTCTCGCCAAGGAGCGAGGCGATCTCCTGAACGATGCGCATCTGATTTTCAATGACGTTGTTGGTGATCTCCGCCGTTTTCTGGCTTATGGCCTTGCGGCGCATGGACTCTTCCTCTTCCTCGGTGACGTCGGAGATGATGTCGATAAGTATCTTTGACGAGCGGTCGTACACTATGGTCTGCTCAAAGTACTTTTCGTAATCGGAGAAATATCCGCGCAGCTTTTTTACGCTTTTGCCCGTCTCAAGGCAGGTGAAAAACGGCGCCGTGTCGAGCACTCTTACAACGCTGTCGCCCAGAACGTCGGATTCGTGGCTGATATTGAGCATGCGCATGGCCGTTCGGTTTAGCTGCTGCACCTCAAGATCCTCGTTGACGACAACAACGCCGCTGGGCATATTGTTGAGTATTTTGGTGCTGAAGCGCTCGGCCTTATCCATGATAAATGGCAGACACATGCTGTAGTCGGCGGTGCCGCGGTAGATCGCGATAGCCTTGTCGCGGCAGGTGTTATAGCCGCAGGAGCCGCAGTTCAGCTCATCGGCCTTTGTGTTTTTGCCGAGCTTGGACAATATCTCGCGTATCTCGGCCTCGCTCGGAGTTTTTTTATGCACCGGAGTTCCGATATACTGCGTTCTCAACTGCTCTGGCTCCGGCTGCGGAACGTCAAAATCCTCCTTGCCGACATTGCTCCAGACCGAGTATATATGCCGGATCGGGGAATTTATGTACTTTTCCATAATGGGGCCTTCTATGCAGCTTCCGTCGCACATGGCAAGCTCAATAAAGCACTTGTGGATATTGCCGTTTTGGAGGTCGTTTAGCGCATTCATGCAGTTTTTCGGGCCGTTTGTCGCAATGCACTGATAGCCCGTATCGGGTATATCCATGCTTCTTATTATGCCGCCCGTGACCGGGAAGCTGCGCGCCCTGCCGGGGAAGCTTTCGCCGAACTCGTGCTCGATCTCAATGCCGGCGGATATGCGCATCTGATCAAATTCCTCAAACGTGAGGACCGCATCAACGCACGTTCCCTCGTACTCCTGCTTTTTTGCGACGCAGGGACCGATGAAAACTACCTTTGCCTCCGGCATGCGGCGCTTTATATCCATCGCGTGCGCTATCATCGGCGACACGACGGGAGCCAGATACTGCCGCAGATCGGGAAAATGCTTTTCGATAAGCAGGTTCAGCGACGCGCAGGCCGAGGTTATGATAACATCCTGCTTTGCCTCGCGCAGCAGCCGCTCGTATTCGCGCTTTACTATCGTCGCGCCTATGGCGGTCTCCTCGGCGTCGGTGAAGCCAAGCTCGATGAGCGCCTTGCGGACCGAGTTTGCTCCGCAGCCCTCCCAGCAGGCATAGAAGGACGGGTCAAAGCTCGCTATTACGGGCGCTTTTCCCTGGAGCATCACGCCGACTCTCTCTCGATCGTCAATGATCTCCTTTGCCTCCTGCGGACAGACGACAAAGCACTGGCCGCACAGGATACACTCGTCGCTTATTATATGCGCCTGATGTCCCGTGAAGCGTATGGACTTGACCGGGCATTTTCTTATGCATCTGTGGCAATTCTTGCAGTTTGATTTTTTAAGGTTGAGCACACTGGGCACAGCAGCCACCTCCTGTTTATCTTCACCAGCAAGTATAACATAAACCACTACTTGCTACAAGTGATAATAAGGTGTATAATTTGTAAAGGTGATGATTAATGTTTCAGGAAGCAATTATAACAAAGAATCGTGATGACGGGCTTGCCGAGGTCGTCGTCGAGAGGCTCGGCATATGCGGCGGCGACTGCAACGGCTGCAACGAGTGCAAGTACGAGCACCTCATGAAATCCGTCGTGCAGAATCCAATTGGAGCGCATCGCGGCCAGCACGTTATGATCGAAACGCCGACGAATGGCGTCGTGAAGGGCGCGCTTGCGATCTACGTTCTGCCGCTTGTTATGCTCATTTTAGGCTATGTCATAGCCGCCGCTTTCTCGCTGAGCGAATCGGTGTGCATTGCAGCCGCATTCGGCGCGGCGATACTCGGCATAGTGATCGCCATAGTTTTAAGCCGCGCACGGCACAGCGCCGATCCCACTCCGACCAAAATCGTGAGCGTTATCGAAAATGATGATTAAAACCGGTCGTCAAGACCGGTTTTATTATGCACAAAAGCTTTGCTTTTGCAGCGTATATATGATAATATGTTATTCTATGTGAAAAAATATTTGGAGAGAAGCATATATGGCTGATATAAGAAAGGAAATCGAACGGCGCAGAACGTTTGCTATCATCTCGCACCCTGACGCCGGCAAAACAACGCTTACCGAAAAGCTGCTGCTCTACGGTGGGGCGATACAGCTTGCAGGCTCTGTAAAGGGCAAGGCCACGGCACGTCACGCGGTGTCCGACTGGATGGAGCTTGAAAAGCAGCGCGGAATATCTATAAGCTCCTCGGTCATGCAGTTTGAGTATAACGGCTACTGCATAAACATCCTCGACACTCCTGGACATCAGGACTTTTCCGAGGACACCTACCGCACCCTTATGGCCGCCGACAGCGCGGTCATGGTCATCGACGCGGCAAAGGGCATCGAGCCGCAGACCAGAAAGCTTTTCAAGATATGCGCAATGCGCAATATCCCCATCTTCACCTTTATAAATAAGCTCGACCGTGAGGCGCGAAGCCCCTACGATCTTATGGAGGAGCTGGAGCAGGAGTTCGGCATCGGCACCTATCCGATGAACTGGCCCATCGGCTGCGGCATCGACTTCAAGGGTGTTTATGACCGCGAAAAGCGCGAGATCCTCGCCTTTAACGAGTTCCACCGCGGTCAGGACAAGATCAAGGCTATCGAATGCAGCCTTGACGACACCGAAACGCTCGACAGCCTTATCGGCGAAAAACTGCGCAGAACTCTGTGCGACGATGTTGAGCTGCTCGACGGTGCAGGCTATGAATTCGACATTGATCAGGTACGTGACGGTAAGCTCAGCCCCGTGTTCTTCGGTTCGGCGCTCAACAACTTCGGCATTGAGCCGTTTTTGGAGAGCTTTCTTGACATGACCATGCCTCCCCTGCCGCGCAAGGCCGGCGACGAGATCGTCGATCCGTTCACCGATAAGTTCTCCGCCTTTGTGTTCAAAATTCAGGCGAATATGAACAAGGCCCACCGCGACAGGATCGCCTTCATGCGCATATGCTCGGGCAAATTTGAGCGCGACAAGGAATATTTCCACGTTCAGGGCGGCAAGTCCATCCGTCTTGCGCAGCCGCAGCAGCTTATGGCGCAGGAGCGCGCGATAATAAACGAGGCCTACGCAGGTGACATCATCGGCGTGTTCGACCCCGGCATTTTCTCGATCGGCGACACGATATGCGACAAGTCCATGAAGGTGGAGTTTGAGGGCATACCGACCTTCGCTCCCGAGATTTTTGCAGGCGTTGAGCGTATCGACACGATGAAGCGCAAGCAGTTTGAAAAGGGCATCATGCAGATAGCGCAGGAGGGCGCGATACAGATATTCCACGAGCCGTACACCGGCGTTGAGGAGATCATCGTCGGCGTCGTCGGCATACTTCAGCTGGAGGTGCTTGAATACAGGCTGAAAAACGAGTACGGCGTTGACGTTCGCCGCCGCAGCATGCCGTATGAGGTCGTGCGCTGGATAGATAACGAGGGCATAAATCCCAACGATCTGAACCTCACGAGCGATACCAAGTGGGTCCAGGATTTCCGCGGAAATAACCTGTTGCTGTTCACCTCCGAATGGTGCGTCAACTGGGCGCTCACCAAAAATCCCGGTCTTGAGCTTAGAGAATTTAACAGAGACTAAAAAGTTGCACCGCACGGGGGATAACCGTGCGGTGCGTTTGTATCCCCGTTTATTCGCCATTTTACAGTTTTTTAACTAAAACTCTTTTTTTATCTGTATAATTACTGTATACTTGTATTAAGTACAAATAATATTTTGATCCAAGGGGGAAATAATATGAGCAAAAAAGCCCTTGTTGTTGAAGACGACGTTAATATTGCCGAGCTTCTTATGCTTTATCTTGAAAAGGACGGCTTTGAGGTCAGCATCGCGCACGACGGCGGACGCGGTATTGAGATGTTCAACGAGACATCGCCCGACCTTGTGCTGCTTGATGTCATGATGCCAGTTATGGACGGCATGCAGGTTTGCCGCGAGATTCGCAAGACCTCGTCGGTTCCCATCATCATGCTCACCGCAAAGGGCGCTGTTGGAGATAAGGTCGCAGGTCTGGATATCGGCGCGGACGACTATGTAACAAAGCCCTTTGAAGTCAAGGAGCTTCTTGCGCGCATCCACGCGGTCATGCGCCGTTCGGAGACCGACAACGCGCCCAAAGAGAAAAAGCTCTGCTACGATAAGCTTATCGTGAACCTTGACTCCTATGAGCTTATAGTTGACGGAGTGAAGGTAGACACTCCGCCCAAAGAGATGGAGCTGCTGTATCATCTTGCAGCATCGCCCAACATTGTTTTTACGCGCAACCAGCTGCTTGACGAGGTATGGGGCTTCGATTACTTCGGCGATTCGCGCACCATTGACGTTCACATCAAGCGCCTGAGGGAAAAGCTCGAGGGTGTTTCTCCTCAGTGGTCACTGCAGACCGTTTGGGGCGTTGGTTATAAATTCGAAGTCGTAAAATAAAAGGAGCAGGCTCTGTATGAAGAGCATATACTTACGCAATTTTCTTGCGACGGCGCTTCTTGTTTTCGTCTCGTTTGCGCTGATCGGCGCATCGTTCTTCTTCATCGGCAGGAACTATCTTATAAACTCCACGAGGGAAAGAATGAACGCCAGCGCAGACGAGGTCATAAGATCCGCGCTTGCTCTTTCAAAGCAGGAAACGCTCGGGAGCTGGAATCTGCGTTTAACGATAAGCCCGATTGCGAATGTCACATCGAGCCACATATTTATATGCGATCAGGACGGTCTTGTGCTGTCCTGTTCCGATTTGACCCTGTATTGCGCAAAACATCAGGGCAAGCAGCTTGACCCGTCGGTCATGCAGGCCGTAAGCTCCGGCAGCGAGTTTGACAGTATGACGACGCTCATGGGCTTTTATTCCGAGCAGCAATACGTCGTTGCAAAGCCGATAGTCTCGGATAACGAAACGCTCGGCTATGTCTTTGTCGCGTCCGATGAGTTCAACATAATGAACAACTGGCAGGCCTTTTTCGGCGTTGCATTGGCCGTCGCGATAGCGGTCGTGCTCGTTGCGATACTCATGAGCCTTGTCTACTCAAAGAAGATGGCCGAGCCACTTGACGAGTTGACGCTTGCCGCGCGTAAGTTTGCTCTCGGAGATTTTTCGGTGCGTGTCAAAACAAAGGAAAAGCGCGACGACGAGATCGGAACGCTTATTGAGTCGTTCAACTCAATGGCCGACACGCTCGAGAAAAGCGACAACAAGCGTCAGGAGTTCATCGCAAATGTCTCACACGAGCTGCGAACCCCGATGACCACCATCGCCGGCTTTGCCGACGGCATACTTGACGGAACGATACCGCACGAGCAGGAGGAAAAATACCTGAGAAAGATCGCCGACGAAACGCGGCGTCTTTCACGACTTGTGCGCAGCATGCTCGACCTCAGCCAGGCCGAGAGCGATGCCGTCGATCTTTCAAAGCGCAGCCGCTTTGACCTTTCCGAGCTTCTGCTGCAATGCCTTCTGAGCTTTGAGAGCAGAGCCAAGGAGAAAAATCTTGACGTCGATCCGCAGCTTCCGGAAGACCCCATTGTGGTCTTTGCCGAGCGTGACTCCATAACGCAGGTCATATATAACATCACCGACAACGCAATGAAGTTCGCCTCGCCCGGCAGTACGATAACCATAAGACTATACAAAAAAGGCTCAAAGGCCTATGTTTCGATAAAAAACATCGGCGAGCCTATTCCCGAGGACGATCTGCCGTACATCTTCGATCGCTTCCACAAATCCGACCGCTCGCGAAGTCTGGATAAAGACGGCGTAGGTCTCGGCCTGTATCTTGTAAAAAAGATCGTCAACAGTCACGGCGAAGAGGTCGCTGTGTCCAGCCGCGACGGAGTGACGGTGTTTGTGTTTACGCTTCCCCTCGCGCCGGCAAAGCAGAAAAAAGAAAAAGCAGAACGAAAGTAAGCCGCATGCCGCGGCAGATTGGAGAAATTAATGGGCTGGTATGACACTAACGGCAACGACTGGTATAAGCCGAGCTCACAGACGGGCGCTCAGGATCGGCAGCCTGCGGCAAATTTGCCCAACGGAAACAGAAAAACGCGCGTTATCGCGCTGATAATATGTCTGTGTGTGTTCATCGCCGGCATAGCCCTCATAGCAGGCGGCTTCGGCTCGGACGTAATAGACTATAATGCCGACGGTAAGCCCTCGGACTGGCACGTTTATTTCGACAAGCTCTACGGAACCGATGCTCCGACGGCGTCGGCGGAGGTGCGCATCCCCCTTGCCGACGACCGCGGCAGCCTTACAATCAAAAACGGCAGCGATGGCGCTTCGCTCGATTTCAGCACGATTTATGAAAAGTGCAGCCCTTCCGTTGTCGGCATCAAGGTCTATAACGATGACGAAAGCGAGGACTACTACGCCTGGGGCAGCGGCGTTATCGCCTCCGAGGACGGGTATATCATCACAAACACGCACGTTCTTGACGACGGCGACTCGGCCACGGTGGTTTTATACGACGGCAGCGAGCACGAAGCAAAGCTCATCGGCTTTGACGCGTCCAGCGATATTGCCGTAATAAAGATCGACGCGACAGGCCTTTCAGCCGCCGAATTTGCCTCAAGCTCAACCCTCAGCGTCGGCGACAGTGTTGCCGCCATCGGCAACCCTCTCTCCCCCGACCTGCGTCTTACCATGACACGCGGAATAGTTTCCGCACTCAACCGTGAGATAAACTACAACGGCGCGACAATGACTCTTATTCAAACCGACGCCTCCATCAACGAAGGCAACTCCGGCGGCCCACTGTTCAACAGCCGCGGTCAGGTCATCGGTATAACGAACATGAAGATGATCTCATCCTTCGGTTCGGGAGTTGAAGGTCTCGGCTTTGCAATACCGTCCGACACTGTCGAGAGCATCGTTCAGGCGCTTATCGAGGACGGCGCGGTGTACGGCCGGGTGTCGATCGGCGTTACGGTAGGCCCCGTGAGCAAGGACATTGCTCAGTACTACGACATTCCGCAGGGGCTGTACGTCAGCGCAGTCACCGAAGGCTCGGATGCCGAGGCGAAGGGCATAGAGCGCGGCGATATAATCACTAAAGTCAACGGCGAGGACGCTTTTGAAAACTCCGACGTTTCAGATGCGAAGGAGGGCCTTAATGCCGGCGACACGCTGACATTCACTGTCTGGCGCGACGGAAGGACCCTGGATATCACCGTAAAACTTATGGATCCGGCGGATATAGGCAAATAAATCAGGCAGTAACGGCCGCCGGAGCATTGCTCCGGCGGCCTGCGCATTTTTCACTACGCAAGGAGGAAAAGACATGGATAAAGAGCGCCGCATAAGCACCGGCATAGACGGCCTTGACCAGGCTATAGATTTTCTGCGCCCCGGCGACACCGTCGTATGGCAGTGCGAGCACATCAGCGACTATATGTACGTAGCAACGAGATTTGTAACCAACATCGCCCGTCAGGGCAAGCGCATAGCATACATACGCTTTGCCGACCACGAAGAGATCATGGACGCAGCCGCACTCTGCCAGGGCGGCGCAAATGTGCAGGAGTACAGGCTCGATCCGCGAGTGGGCTTCGAGACCTTCGCAGTGCAGGTTCACAGAATAATCGACAAGGAGCCTATGGGTACGTTTTTCGTGTTCGACTGCCTGTCGGATCTGCAAAATTATTGGTTCTCGGACCTTATGATCTCGAACTTTTTCCTGCTGATAAACCCGTTTCTCATACGCCGCCAGGCGATAGCCTATCAGCCGATAGACTATGAAAAGCACACCTATGAGACTATCTCGCGCATCCGCAAGGAAGCGCCGCTGCTTGTCAACATCCGCACTCTCGACGGCAGCGTTTACATGCATCCGGTAAAGGTTCGCGGCCGCAACACAACGACGACCTATTTCCCGCTTAAAATCACCGGCTCGAAATGGCGCACGCTCACCTCGAGCGCCGACACCTATGCCATATTCGAGCGCTTCACTCAGACCGGCGAGCGCCGCGACTGCTGGGACAGCATGTTTGACTCCGTCGCCGACGGGCGCGAGCCAACCGACGACGAAGGCAAGCTTTTAAAGGACAACATAATGCGCTGTCTTCTCGGCAACGAGCCCACGCGCTTTGCCCTGTGCCGCAAATACTTCTCCATGAAGGATCTTATGTACATAAAAAACCGCGAGATCGGCACCGGCTGTATCGGAGGCAAGGCCGCCGGCATGCTGCTTGCGCGCAACATTCTGCGCGACGAAGCTCCGGAGCTGTACAGCTCTCGGATTGAGCCGCACGATTCGTACTATATCGGCGCGGACGTTTTCTATACCTACGCCGTGCAGAGCGGCCTGTGGGGCTCTCGAATACACATGATCGAGGCCGAGGACTATCTCAAGTACGCTCCCGACATACGCGAGCTGCTGCTCAACGGCACATTCGCCCCCAGCATCAAGGAGCAGTTCATGTCCATGCTCGAATACTTCGGTCAGTCGCCTATAATCGTGCGCTCAAGCTCCATTCTTGAGGACGGATTCGGCAACGCCTTCGCCGGAAAATACGAGAGCGTTTTCTGCCCCAATCAAGGCAGTCTGAAAGAGCGCTACGACGTCTTTGAGCGCGCGGTCAAGCAGGTCTACGCCAGCACCGTTGACCCGGACGCGATCAAATACCGCGCAGAGCGCAACCTTCTTGATCGTGACGAGCAGATGGCGCTGCTGGTCATGCGCGTGTGCGGCGACGTTCACGGCGACTACTACTATCCTCACATTGCCGGCGTGGGGCATTCAAAAAATCTTTATCTCAACAAGCAGAACTCCTCATCGGAAAACAAGGGCATGCTGCGCCTCGTTTTTGGTATGGGTACGCGCGCGGTCGATCGCGAGGCCGACGACTACGCGCGGCTTTTGAACATGGATAACCCCACAGCGCCACCGATGGTGGCTTACGGCGACGAGTACAAGTATTCGCAGCATAAGATGGACGTTATCGGGCTCAAGGACAACGAGTTTGAGACGATAAGCGTTGACAGCATCGATAAAAGGGATCTCAAGGCAGATCCGACGCTGTTCATGGAACTGGATTACCCCACCGCCGCAAGACTGCGCGAGATGGGGCTGAGCGCCGCCGATGCTCCAGATATTCTCAACTTCCGCAAGCTTCTCGGAAACACGGACTTCGCCGCAGTCATGACCGAAACGATGCGCATTCTCGAAGAGAAGTACGATTACCCCGTCGATATTGAGTACGCCTGCAATTTTGACGCCGAGGGCAATTACCGCGTCAACCTGCTCCAGTGCCGTCCGCTTCAGACACGCGGCGTGGGTTCATCCGGAGTCATGCCTAAGATCAAGGAGCTGTACTTCCGCACCGAGGGCAACTTCATGGGCGGCAATGTGTGCCTGCCGATCAGATATGCCATCATGGTCAAGGTCGAGCCTTATCTTGCCCTGCCGGAGCAGCGCAAATATCAGGTTGCGCGCAGGCTCGGAGAGCTTAACAGTCTCCTGCGTGACAAGGGCACTATCCTGCTCGGCCCCGGGCGTTGGGGAACGACCACTCCGAGTCTCGGCGTGCCGGTACATTTCATGGAGATAAACCGCTTCGACTGCATCGCCGAGCTTGCGTACAGCTCGCACGGACTGCGTCCAGAGCTTAGCTACGGCAGCCACTTCTTCCAGGATCTCGTCGAGGCCGGAACGTTTTACGCTGCGCTCTATCCGGGCGAGGACGGCTGCGTTTTTAACGAAGAGCTGTTTTCCGGCTGCGAAGATGTGTATGCAAAGCTTCTTAAGGCCGATACCGCAGATCCGATCGCCGATGTGATAAGCGTGTATGACCTCGGCGAGGGCAAGGCGATACTCTATTCAGAGGTTGAAAGTCAGGAGTGCTTCCTCGCGAAGGTCTGAGCGAAAGTTGATATCAAATATGTAAAAAAGCAGACGCCGAGCGTCTGCTTTTTTCAGCTTTCCATTTGCTTGCCGAGGAAGGATGCCACCGTTTGCGCAAGCTTAAACTCAATGTCGCTGCCGGCGGATGCATTCTGGCTTACAAATATCACGCAGCCAAGTATGTCGCCCTCGCTTAGGATGGGTGATGCGACCGAAACATAGTAGCGCTCGTCGCCGTCAATGACGTGTATCGGCTCGGTGCCGTCATAGCGCATGCTGCCGCGCGATTCCATAACGCGCTCAAGCGCCGGCGACACTCGCTTGTCGATGAAATCTCGCTTGGATGCACCCGACACGGCAATAATGCTGTCGCGGTCGCAAACCGCGGCCACCGCGTCGGTCGAGCGATGCAGGCTGTCGCATATCTGCGCCGCAAAATCGCTCAGCTCGCCGATCGGCGAGTACTTTTTGAATATGACCTCACCGTCGCGATCCGTGAAAATCTCCAACGGGTCGCCTTCGCGGATACGCATTGTGCGGCGTATCTCCTTCGGGATCACGACCCTGCCGAGATCGTCAATGCGCCTTACTATCCCTGTTGCTTTCATATCTATGATCCTCCGTATTTTTGTTGTACGGTTATATTCTCTGCAATATTGCAAAAAATATGTAGAAATCCGATATGTGTTTTTGCGTATTCGTCGAGCATAAGATCTTACATGCTCTTTTACATTTACAGCACTTCTTTCGTGCTCTCGCGGCCGCAGGTGATATTGAGGTTTCCGTTGCGGCAGCGCAGCGCGTCGAGGAACGCCTTCGGCACATTATCGCTGTTTAAAACGATCCGATACTCAAGCTCGTAAAGCGTTCCCATGTTTGAGGTTTTGACCTTAACAAGTGAATTTGACCTGGTATACTCAGCAAAAACATCGTCAAAAAGGCCCTCGTAGTCAAGATTTTCGGGTATGGTGATTTTCAGCGTGCGCTCTTCGGCTTTGCCCTTGCCGAAGTTCAGCGCCGTCAGTGCCATTATGACGGCCGAGATGATCACAAACGATATGACCGCAAGGCCTACAAAGCCCATGCCAGTTGCAAGGCCGACGGCCATAGCCATGAACAGCACGCCTATCTCGCGCGCGGTTCCCGGAACAGACCGGAACCTTACAAGGCTGAACGCGCCTGCGACGGCGACTCCGGCGCCGACGTTGCCGTTTACGAGCATGATGACAAGCTGAACGACCACCGGGAGTATCGCCAGCGCGACCGCATAGCTCTGGCTCGAGCGCGAGCGATACATACCGACAAGCGCGATACCGACGCCGAGGACAATTGATGTGAACGTGCATATCAAAAATGCAGGCAGCGTAAGCTGCGAGGATATTATGGATTCAAGCACAGTCGGATTCCTCCTTTTTCTCAAGTGCATCCCCTATTCGGAGGATGCTGTTTTTATAGCAATAGCCGATTTTCGAAAACGATGTCGGGAATGCGCCGGTTTCGGACAAAAGCCTGCTCAGCCACATCGGGCACGCTCCGGGGATTTTTATCTCCATGAGTACCTCTCCCGGCGGCAGCAGCGGCGCGCCGTGAGAACCGAGGCGCAAATCAAGCTCATCCGTGCGAAAGCGCAGGCCGGTATCAAATGTCATTCTCAGCTCCGGCTGCTCTGTGCCGGAGAAAGCCATGCGGTCGTATCCGATGAACACCTTCGGCTTTGCCGCATAACGCGCCCTGAACCACTCGATCTCGCGGCCGATCTGGCCAAAGTTCTCGCCCGGAGCTTCACCGCTTAAAAGCTGCTGTGCCGCTTCGGGGCTTGCCGTGATCCTGCGCTTATACACAACGCCGTCGTACTTCTTTTTTAGCTCAACAAAAACCCTTCCGTTCTCGTCCGGAACGCCGTAGCTGCGGACACGGAGCTTTTCCTTATATATTGGCTTTTCTATCGACGCGCGGACAAGCTGCCAGTCGTCAGTGTCGTAATATATATTGCATATGGTGTAATTTCCAAACTTATCGGCCTGCATATGTGTCTGCATGCCGTTTATTATCTGCATCTGCTGTTCCTGCGTTATGCGGTACTTTTTTTCGTAGCGTTCAAAGCAGCTCTGTATGTTATCTGACATTTCGTTTACCTCCTCTTTACATGTTCATGATAAACTGCCGACCTGAAACCAAGCTTAAAGGAAAAAATAAATTCTCTTCAGGCTCGTTTTAGGTCGGCGTAATACAATCAGTTCATCCAAAACGAAGGAGGTCTACTAAATGAACATAAAAAAGCTTCTGTCACTCCTGTTCGCGGCGATGCTGGTGCTGTCGCTTGCAGCGTGCTCTGCGCAGGGCGGCGACAAGACTCAGTCCGGCGACGAAAGCTATTCCGCCGATGCGGCCTTTACATTCTCCGACAGTGGGATAAAGGCAACCGGCAGCAGCGACGGCTATGAAATAGACGGAACTCACCTCGCTATCAAAAGCGCCGGAACATACTCGCTGTCCGGCTCATGTGCCGACGGCAGCATTGAAGTCAAAAAGGGCACTACCGGCGTCACGCTTATATTGAACGGGCTGGAGCTTGACAGCGCCGACACCGCGCCGATATCGTGCAACAAGTCCACCGAGGTCACGATCGTCGCGGCCGACGGCTCAGTAAATGCGCTGAGCGATTCTGCCGAGAACAACGACGACGAGTATCCCGAGAACGAAAACGCCGAAAACTCCGTCATAAAATGCAAAGACGGCTCAATTGTCACGCTGTGCGGCACAGGCACGATAAACATCACCGCAAGCGGCAAAAACGGCATCAAATCCGGTGCCGCGACCGACGCCGAGGGCGAAGCCACACTGACGATAAAGGAGCTGACACTTAACATTTCAGCTCCTGTAAACGATGCGATAAACGCAGAACAGCTTTTAAACATTGAAAGCGGCACACTAAATATCTCCGCTGCCGATGATGCCGTACACTGCGATCTTGTTCTGAACATCGGAGCCGCCGGGACCGACGGGCCGACAATAGACATAGCAGAATGCTATGAAGGACTTGAGGCCGCCGAGCTTAACGTCCTGTCGGGCAACATTTCAATCATGTCATCCGACGACTGCATGAACGCGGCAAGCTCCGACCTTTCAAATTACGACCTTTCCATGAACATCTCTGGCGGCACGATAAACGCCTATTCGAGTGAGGGTGACGGCTTTGACTCAAACGGCGATCTGAATATCTCCGGCGGAACCATCGCCGTGTGGACGGCAAACAGGGCCGACAACCAGCCGCTCGATGCCGACGGAACGCTGAACATCTCAGGCGGCACAGTGCTTGCCGCAGGCGGTTCAAGCGGAATGGAGCTTAACATAAACGCCGAGCAGGCATATGTCACATTCTCTGCATCCGGCCAGCTTATTTCTAAGGGTGACGTAGCGAGCATCAAATCCGCAGGCGGCAGCGATCTGTTCAGCGCTGCGGCAAGCTGCGACGCAGCATATGCTTTCTTCTCGTCAGCAGAGCTTGAATCCGGCAGCAGCTACAGTTTGTATGCCGGCGACAGCAGCGCCGCAGCATCGACTGCGCAGACAGGCACAGCTTCCGCAGGCGGCAATATGGGCGGCGGCATGCAGCCCGGCGCAGATCCCGATGGCGGCAGCGGCAAATTCGGCGGCGATCGCCCGACCGGCACTCCGCCGGAAAAACCGAGGCAGGCATAAGACATCCGGCAACGATCATTTAATCAAGCAAAAAGCAGACGCAATGCGTCTGCTTTTTCATATCATTACACCCTCATCCTCAAGCTCTCTAAGGCGACTGTAAAGCGTACCTCTCGACATGCCGAGGTATCGCGCGGTTTTTGCCTTATTGCCGTTATGCTTAATAAGTGCGTCTATAATTCGCTCAGCTTCCGCATCACGTACGTCAAACGGCGCTCCTGCGCTAAGAGCCGGGCGATCGGTCTGGAGCGGCGTAAAGTCCTCCTCAACATCCGTGACTTCAAGCTCATGCCCATCCTCGGCTTTCAGCACGCTTCGCTCTATCGTGTTTTTAAGCTGCCGCAGATTACCCGGCCACGAACTTCTCTTAAAGCGTTCGACCGTTTCCGCCGATACGCTGAAAATATTCTTTCCGTATCCGGCTGACAGCAGTGTTACAAAATAATTGCTCAGTTCCTGCATATCTGACTGCCGCTCGCGCAGCGGCGGAAGATCAATGCGAAGGACATTCAGCCTGTAATATAAGTCGAGTCTGAACGAGCCGTCCTTCACCTTTTGCAGTACCTCGCTGCCTGCCGCCGCGATGACCCGAACATCGGCATGTACGCTGCGGCGTGAGCCGATCGGAGTGACAATGCCGTCCTCAAGAAAGCGCAGCAGGAAGCTTTGCATATCCTGGCTCATTTCGGATATTCCGTCAAGAAACAGTGTTCCTCCGTCTGCCTGAATGAATTTTCCTGGATTTTTTTCGGTGCCTATCAAAACCGTTTCAACGGTTTCTCTCGAAAATCCTCCGCAGCTTATCGGGACAAACGGCCCGGCAAAACGCGAGCTTGCATTGTGGATCGCCTGCGCAAACAGCTCCTTTCCGGTGCCGGATTCGCCGGTTATCAGCACATTTGCCGGGCTTGACGCAGCTGCCTTTGCTTCATTTTTTACACGTTTCATCGCAGCTCCGACGGCGATGATATCCTGAAAATTATATACTGCATTGTTTCGTTCGGCACGGGCGCTGTATTTGCGTATCTGCTCGGCGGTTTTTATTGAAACCTTCAGGCCTATAACCTTATTGTTTTCCTTGATCGCGAGGCATTCCACATAATATCGCTTTCCGGCTCCGCCAAGAGCCGTGTTGCCGGCAGATATCTCTTTACCGGATCGCAGCGACTTCAGCACAAATGATAATTCTGGAAAGCTGTCGCGCAGCGAGCTGCCGATCACCGATGTTATATGCATTCCAAACTCGTTTTCAAATCGGCTGTTTGCAAAAACGACAACTCCCGTATCGTCAACGAGCAGTGTTATATCCGTGCTGCACTGAACCGACTGCTCCAGCAGGTGGAACCTGCGCTCGATATGCGGATAAAGTATGCGGTTTTTATAGGTGAAATCACCGGCTTCGAGCATAAAGGTTGCCGAATTAACGGAGTTCTTAAAGCATTTGTCAAGAGGCAGAAATATAACGGTTACGGCATGGAAGCCGGGGCCGGCAGATGTCTCGCCGTATCTGGCAATGCAGGCATACGGCGTCAGAATATCGCAATAGTGCCCCTCCCCGGCACTGAAGCAGGTCACGAACGGCTTTTCCGGCGCTGTATTCCCTGCAAAGACGCCGACATTTTCAACGGAAAATTGAGTTCCTATGCGCAAGCCACGGGATTTCAATTCGTTGAGAAGTGAGGCCGAGCCGCTTTTGTGAAACGCCGTGAGCTTGGTATCAAGATAAAACATGGCGCCGCCCATTCGCTCGAGCGCCGTGCTTCTGCTTTCATAGTAATCCCGAAAGTAGGCCAGATGGCACTTTGATATATCGTCAATACGGTCAAAAACGTGCAGGTCGCGGCAGTCGTCGCTCAATCGAACGGTGTGTGCTTCGGCACCGGCTGCGCGCGACTTCTCCCATGCCGCGACGATTTTATCATATTTATGGTCATATTCTTTCAAATTTCCGCTCAAAAATTGCTGCTTCAAAATTTTCAGAACATCATTTCTCGGAAGTTCGTTCATGCTGCCGCCTCCTCGTTGAACATTTTTGCACACTTCATTTTATATTATACTCACCTCGTTAAATGTGTTCAACACATTTTTACACTTATGTTCAAAAGTGTTCAACATAGCCTCGCGGTTGCCCGTTTTTGCATCCTTTGATATTATATTGTCAAATCCACGATAGGAGGGCAATTATATGAATACCGTTCTTACCGAAGAAGAACGCGAATTGCAAAAAATATACAAAGAATACGCCGACGAGCGTATCCGTCCCCACACATTAGAGATCGACAAGGGACTTTTCAGTGTTGAGCCGCTGCTGAAGGAAATGCACGAGCTTGGCTTCTGCGGCATTGTAATCCCCAAAGAGTACGGCGGACTTGGCAGCACCTATGTGCACTACGTTCTCGCGGTCGAGGAGCTGTCCAAGGCCAGCGGCCCGGTCGCAAAATCCGTTTCCGGACAGACAAACATGTGCTTCCCCATTCTTCACTACGGCACCGAAGAGCAGAAGCAGAAATACGTTGTTCCTTGGGTAAAGGGCGAAAAGCGCTCGGCATTTACGCTCACGGAACCCGGTGCAGGCTCAGACGCAGCCGGAATGCAGACGACCGCAGAGCTTATAAACGGCGAATTTGTCGTCAACGGCACAAAAGCATTCATCACCGGCGCACGCGAGGCCGACTTTTTCCAGACCTACTGTCAGTTTAAAGCTCCCGACGGCACAAAAAGCCCAATCTGCCTACTCATAGACGTGCACGAATGCGAGGGCATAACGATCGGCCGCAACGAGGATCTTATGGGCATGCGTGCAAGCAGCGTGGCCGAGGTGATATTCGACAACGTCCACGTTCCTGCTGAAAATCTGCTCGGTCAGATCGGCAAGGGCTTCCACGCCGCAATGTCAACGCTCGATGCAGGCAGACTCGGAATCTCGGCAGTCTGCGTTGGCATGGCTCAGGATGCGGTTGACCAGACCGTTAAGTACACAAAGGAGCGCGTGCAGTTTGGCAAACGCATTTCGCAGTTCCAGAACACGCAGTTCAAGCTCGCCGAATACCAGACCAAGGTCGAAGCCGCTCGTCTTATGGTCTATAACTGTGCCAGCATGATGGATAACGGTCAGCGCGTCTCCCATCTTTCGTCAATGGCGAAATACTATGCTTCCGATGTTCTCAACGAGGTCGTGCGCGGCTGCTTACAGCTGCACGGCGGTTACGGATACAGCAAGGAATTTGTTATTGAAAAGCTCTATCGCGACGCGAAGCTCACCGAGATATTTGAGGGCACGAGCGAAATTCAGAAAAAGATCATTGCCAAGTGGATGGGCGTTAAGTGACGGAGGTTCGGAAAATGAATATTATTGTTTTTATAAAGCAGATACCGGACAGCGATGAGGTAAAACTCGATGAAAACGGCAACCTCATCCGCAGCGGAGCCGGAACGATGATAAACCCTGTGGACAAAAATGCGCTTGAGGCCGGTCTTTCCCTGCGCGACCACTTCGGCGGAAAAGTGACCGCAGTTACCATGGGTCCGCCGCAGGCAAATGACGTTTTGAAAAGAGCGCTTTTTATGGGCTGCGATGAGGCGGTGCTTCTCTCCGACCGCGCGTTTGGAGGCGCAGACACCCTCGCAACAGGCTATGTTCTTTCCATGGCCGCAAAGAAGCTCGGCAGCTTTGACCTTGCCATATTCGGCAACAAGGCCTCCGATGCCGAAACCGCTCAGACTGGTCCAGTGACAGCAGGCTTTTTGGGACTTCCTCTGGTGACAAGTGTTGATGATATAGATCTTGACGGCAGCGCAATAGTATGCCGCCGCAGCTTCACAAACGGCACCGAAACATCAAAAACCGCTCTCCCGGCAGTCATCACCGTCACCCCGGCAATAAACACGCCGCGCTTTATGACGCCTGCAAACGTTATTGAAGGCCTGAAAAAGGGTATAACTGTTTGGAACTGCACCGATCTCGGCTGCGATGAGGCTCGCTGCGGCGTAAAAGGCTCGCCTTCGCGTACAAAGCGCGTCACTGCGCCGCAAACAAAGCAGGTTGACGCAACCGTAATCAGCGGCAGCAGCGAAGAGATCGCCGGTGTTCTTACCGGCCTTCTTGCGGACATGCATATTATCTGACGGAGGACTTAACATGAGCAAAGATATATGGGTTTATGCCGAAACCAATAACGGCGAGCTTTGCGATATAGTGCCCGAGCTTCTCACAAAAGGCAGACAGCTCAAGGCTCACAGCGGCGGAAATCTTACGGCGGTCGTTCTCGGCTCGGCCGATGAACACGTGATCGGTCAGCTGAGCAAATACGGTGCCGACAAAATCATCATCGGCGAAAACGCAGCTCTTGCAGACTACAGTGCACGCACTTACGCCCACGCAATGACAGAGCTTGCGAGGAAATACGCACCTGAAATTTTTATTATCCCGGCCACCGGTATCGGGCGTGAGATAGCCCCCCTCACCATGCAGGCGCTCGATACCGGACTTACCGCCGATGCACTGGATCTCATATATGACGAGGACGGCGACTTCATTCAGGTCACCGCAGGCTTCGGCGGAAATATTCTAGCGCACATATGCATCGGTCAGAAGCGTCCGCAAATGGTCACCGTATGCGCCAAGGTCTTTGACGCAGAGCCTGTTGAAGCCGCCATCGAAACCGAAGTCATTCACGAAGTCGTTGACTGCGCCGCAGACCCTGCGTATGCACTCATTGAAGCTGTCGCCGCCGAGAAGGCCCACGCTCAGCTCAAGGATGCAAAAATCGTGGTTGCCTGCGGACGCGGCATCAAGAAAAAAGAGGATCTTGACATGATAAGCGAATTTGCGTCGCTCATCGGAGCGTCCCTTGCATGCTCAAGACCGCTTTCGGATTGCGGCTGGATGTCTCATGAATCGCAGTTAGGTCAAAGCGGCTGCACCGTAAAGGCCGATCTCATAATTAACATCGGCATTTCCGGCTCGACGCAATACCTTGCCGGCATGCAGAACTCCAAATGCATTGTGAGCGTGAACACAAACGAAACCGCTCCTATCATGGCAATATCAAATTACAGCATCGTTGCCGATTACCGTCAGCTTATACCGGCGCTGATGAAAAAGCTGCGCTGATGCTTTATAAATGCAAGAACACCCCGGCATAAGCCGGGGTGTTCTTGCGTCTGCTTACTATATAATTTCCTTTGCTCGGAATGCAGCTATGCTTTCATCGTCATATCCGAGTATTTTTTTCAGAATATCATCGGTATCCTGACCCAATCTCGGACCTCCGCGCCATACCTTGCCCGGTGAGGCGCTCATTTTCGGGGCTATGCCGAAAGCCTTTACATCAATGCCGGTGGTCTGGTCAATGAAATTGACGAAATCTCCGCGCCTGAGATAATGCTCATTATTCATGCACGCCTGAGCATCATTAACACGGGCACACGGAACTCGACCTCGGCGCATGGCTTCTTCGATCTCGTCGGCGGTATGAGACGCGCACCACTCGTTTATAAGTCTGTCAAGCTCCCGACCTTCCGGGGAATTGACCGCAGTTTTATCAATCGAGGTTTTTTCGTATGAAAATTTTTCAAGATCAAAGCCTGCGGCTTTCATGAATCTTTCAAAAACGCTTTTTCCGACGGCGCCGATGCTTATATATATGCCGTCGCTGCTTGTGAACAGATCCCAGGGTTGAAAACCTATGGCCTTGGTTCCGCAGCGCCGCACCTCCGCAAGGCCGAGCGACGACATCGTGAATGCATCGCGCATAACGCGCGCCTGTGCTTCAAACTGAGCAACGTCAACGACCTGCCCACGGCCGGTGTTCTTCGCATTTATATGCGCCGCAAGCATGCCGAAGAGGGCAAACATCGCCGTTATATAATCTCCGAGCGACGGTTTTACGATCAGCGGCGCTTTGTCGGGATAGCCGTTGAACAGAGCATAGCCCGAGTAGGCCTGCCCTGTCATATCGTAGGACGCCTGATCGCAGATCTCAGGCAGACCTCCGAATTCCTTATGGCCGTAGCCCGACACATGAACTATCACCAGCCGGGGGTTTATCTTGAGCAGCTCACTGTCATGAATGCCGAGCTTATCAAGCCAGACCATATTCTCGATAAAAATATCACTGCGCTCGATAAGCCTGAAGAATATCTCTTTAACATCAGGATCGTTAAGGTCAAGCTCAAGCGTCATCGACAGTCGGTTTCGCGCATCCTGCATCCACGATGAGCCTGCCGTTCCCTGCTCGGTTTTTTTCAGCGGCGGAAAGCTTCGGTATGTATCTCCGATCTTTGGCCGTTCTATCTGAATGACCTCCGCTCCGAAATCCGCCATCATTGTTGCCGCAAAAGGCATGGCGATCAGCGAGCCTGCGCCGATAACCCTGAGTCCCGCAAGCGGGCCAAATTCCGGTATGATGAAATTCCTCTTTTCCATAGCTTCTCCTTGCCGCATTTTAAATAGCCGATGGCGGGCAAATGTCTGCCATCGGCATGCTTAAAATTATCAGACGTTCTTCGCGCCCCACTGCTCGAGCAGAGCCTTTGCTTCCTCTTTGCTCTTGCCCCAGCTTTCGAGGATCTCGTAGCTGTTCTCGCCTATGCGGGGAGCGAGCTGCGGACGGCGATCTTCGTCGCTGACATCCGAGAAATCGGCAAAGTACGCGCAGTGCTTGTTCGATGCAACATCCGTTCCCTCCCACTCGGGATACATGGGGAAATTGACCCACCAGCCAAGGCGGTTGTACTCCTCGTCATCCCATGCTTCCTCGGGAGTAAGCACCGGGCAGCAAGGTACGCCGGCTGCATCAAGCTTATCATAAGCCTCTTTTGAATCATCAAAGGTGTTAATCCAGTCGGTGATGATCTGCTCTACAAGGGTATGGTGCTTGCAGCGGTCCGGCATCGTCACAAAGCGCGGATCGTCCTTGTATTCGGGATGCCCCATGCAGTCGCAAAGTGCGTTCCACGTTGCGGGAGATACTGCGCCGATGACCATGGACATGGTTTTGCCGGTGTAAATACCGTAGGGGCAGAGATTCGCATTGTGGTTGCCGCTGCGCCCCTGAATATGACCCTTATGATTGTGGATCTGAAGTGTGCTGGAGTTTATGTGCAGGACATTGCGTACAAGGGAGAAGTCAACAAACTGACCGCGGCCGGTCTTGAGCTTATGAATATAAGCAAGCAGGGTTGACGCAAACATTCCCTCTGCGCCGCTGGTATCGCCTATAACGGAGCCGATACGCGTCGGTGCTCCGTCGGCTTCGCCGGTCTGGGCGTTTATGCCGCTCATCGCCACCGCGCATATATCATAGGAGGGCTTGTTGCTGTACTTCGACGGCTTCACGCCAAACGGGGTAAGCGAGGCATAGATTATGCCGGGATTGACCTTGCGCATTTCCTCGTAGCCCAGGCCGAACTTTTCCATAAAGCCTGGCTTATTTGAAACAAGAACGATATCAAAATTTTTGACCTGCTCAAGAATGAGCTTCTGAGCCGCAGGATCGCTGAGCTTCATCTCAATTGACTTCTTGCCGCGGTCTTTTCCGCATGCATAAGTCGATATGCCGTTTGCAACATATGCAAATCTGCGTCCGGCTTCGCCGCCGGGCACCTCGACCTTTATAACTTCCGCACCGTAATCGGCAAAATACGAGCCGACGATCGGTCCGGCAGCGTTGGTCGTAAAATCGAGAACTCTTACACCTTCAAGCATTTTCATTGTTTTTTCCTCCTATCATAGTCAGTTTAGCCCAAATCTCCCCGGACAGAATTCTGTCCGGAGAGACCGGTCTATAGTATTTCAAAGAAAGGGATATTGTTTATCAGATGTTGCTTGCGCCCCACTTTTCGAGCAGAGCCTTTGCTTCTTCCTCGGTCTTGCCCCACTCCTTGAGGACCTCATAGTTGTTCTCGCCGATGCGGGTGCTGATATTCGCAGGGCGATTCTCGGGGTGTTCATCAATTGTGGAGAAGTCTGCAAAATATGCGCAGTGCTTGTTGGAGATGATGTCGGTGCCTTCCCACTCTGGGTACATGGGGAAGTTGACCCACCAGCCGAGGCGGTTGTATTCTTCGTCTTCCCACACTTCCTCTGCGGTCATAACGGGAGCAACTGCAACGCCGGCCTTTTCCATCATTTCATATGCTTCGCGAGTATCGTCAAAGGTCATGAGCCAATCGGTGATAATCTGCTCGACCTTCTCGTGATTCTTCGATCTCATAGGCAGAGTTGCAAAATCAGGATCGGTCTTAAGGTCGGGGCGGTTCATGCAGTCGCACAGGGGATTCCAGGTGCTCGGTGCAACGGCTCCGATAACGATGGACATGGTCTTTCCGGTGTAGATGCCGTAAGGCGACATGTTGGAGTTGTGGTTTCCGGAGCGGTACTGGATGTGGCCCTTCTTGTTGTGATACTGGAGGGTGTCGTTGATGTGAACGAGGTTGCGGACGAGCGAGAAGTCAACGAACTGGCCTTCGCCGGTGCGCTGCTTGTGGAACAGAGCGAGCATCAGAGCCGCGAAGAAGCCCTCTGCGCCGATCATGTCGCCGATAACCGAGCCGATACGGGTGGGGTTGCCGTCACGCTCGCCGGTCTGAGCGTTCAGGCCACTCATTGCAACTGCGCAGATATCGTACGACGGCTTGTCGCTGTACTTATTTGGCTTGTAGCCGAACGGAGTCAGCGCACCGTAAACGATGCCGGGATTTACTTTTTTAACATCTTCGTAGCCAAGGCCGAACTTCTCGAGGAAGCCGGGCTTATTAGAGGAAATAAGAACATCATAGTCCTTTACGATGTCAAGCAGGAGCTTCTGTGCGTCGGGGTCGCTGAGCTTGATCTCAACGGACTTCTTGCCGCGGTCCTTGCCGCAGGCGTAGGTGGATATACCGTTGACATAGAACGCGAACTTTCTGCCGCCCTCGCCGCCGGGGACTTCGACTTTGACTACTTCTGCGCCGTAGTCGGCAAAATAGGTACCTGCCTTGGGGCCGGATGCATTGGTGGTAAAGTCAAGGACCTTGATGCCTTCAAGCATTTTCATATCGTTTTCTCCTTGTATTTTTTAATTTAAATTATTCCGTTTTTCTCAAACTCGGCTATCTGCTCATCGCTGTAGCCGACAGCTTTGAGGTATTCCGCATTGTGCTCGCCTTTTCTCGGGGGGAAGAGCTCCTGGCGAGCCGGGGTTTCGGACAGCTTAACTGCCGAACCTATCATTTTCACGCTGCCGTAACAGCCTGCGGGGTCGGTCATCTCATAGACCATGTCGCGCGCCAGCACCTGAGGATCCGCAAAGACTTCTTCAAGATTCTTTACGGGTGCCCAGCAGCAGTCAACGCCTGTGAGCTTTTCTATCCATTCGGCCTGCGTCTTGGACTTGAACATTTCGCGCAGACATGCAAACATCTCGTCCTGCTTTGTCAGATCACGCTGCCAGAGCTTGAACTCCTCCTTGCCGATGGCGTCGCAGAAATTTGCCCACAGATGCGGCTCTATCGCGCCGATGCTGATGTATCTGCCGTCCGCAGTTTCATAGACCTCATAGCATGCATTCTGTCCGTTGAGGATATTCTCTGCCGCCTTGGGCGATACGCCCTTGACGAAATAATCGTTTGCCAGAACCGGCAGCCATGAAACCGCTCCGTCGAGCATCGACGTATCAACATACTGACCGACGCCGTTCTGCTTTACGCCCATGAGCGCAATGAGAATACCTATGGCCGCATACAGTGCGCCGCCGCCGATATCAGCGATCTGAACGCCGGGGATGGTCGGTGTCTGTCCCTTGCGGGCTGTAAGGCCGAGGATGCCTGCGTAGCTTATATAGTTAAGGTCATGCCCCGAGGTCAAGCGATACGGGCCGGTCTGGCCGTAGCCTGACAGGGAGCAGTAAACTATCTTCGGATTTATGGCCTTTATCGTTTCGTAATCAACGCCCAGCTTTTTCACAACGCCGGGGCGATACTGCTCAAGTACAACATCTGCGTCTTTGGCAAGCTTATAGAATATTTCCTTGCCCTCATCGCTTTTGAGGTTCAGGGTTATGCTTTTCTTATTGCGGTTGACCTGGAAAAAGGCTCCGCCCGTGTCGCCGATTTTGGGAACACCGCCGCGGAAAAGGTCTCCGCCCTTTACTGCCTCGACCTTAATGACCTCTGCACCGAAATCGGCGAGTATCATCGAACAGAACGGGCCGGGGAGCATTGTGCTCAGGTCAAGAATCTTTATGCCTTCAAGCGGTAATGCCATTAGAGCACCTCCTTGCACTTATCGGGGGATCCGAAGAGATCCCCCTTTTATAGTTCTTACTTCTTTTTGCCAAGGCCGATTGCCTTTGCGATGATGCCGAGCTGAACCTCGGAGGTTCCTGCCATCAGGCGATAGTGGCGGGTATCGACAAACTGACGTGCAATTGCATTATCGCGCAGGATACCAGGGCCGCCCCAAATCTGAACGCCGAGGTCGGAGATCTTGTATGCAAGCTCACTGGTTGCATACTTTGCAATGGAGACCTGAGTGTTGACGCTCTCGCCTGCCATAAACAGAAGGGTCAGATGCTCAACATAGCTTCTTGCCTGGTCAAGCTCTGCCGCTGCCTTTGCTATCTCAAACTGCCAGTGCTGATATGCGCCGAGGGGCTTGCCGGCAACAAGGCGCTCGTTTGCACGCTGCACGCACAGCTCAAATGCATACTCGGCCATGCCGAGGGTACCCCAGGAGCCCATAAGGCGCTCTTTCTCGAGGTGCTGCATAAGGTAGTAGAAGCCGCGGTTTTCCTCGCCGAGCAGATTCTCTTCGGGAACAACGACATCGTGGAAGATGTACTCGGATGTATCCTGAGAGTTCAGGCCGATCTTGTTGAGCAGCTTGCGCTCGAAGCCCGGTGCGTCGGTAGGAATGATAAGAAGGCTTATGCCCTTGTGAGGCTTCTCGGCATTGGGATTGGTGACGACCGCAACGATCGCATAGTCGGAAACCATACCGTTGGAGATATAAATTTTTCCGCCGTTTACGATGTAATTGCCCTTACCGTCCTTAACTGCACTGGTTTCAATGTGAGCAAGGTCGGAACCGTGCTCTGCCTCGGTCATGCAGATGCAGATGCAGGTATCGCCGGATGCCACGCCGGGGAGGTACTTTGCCTTCTGCTCCTCGGTGCCGTGTGCATAGATGTAGGGGGCGACGGTGTCACTGCTAAGACGGGTCAGGACGCCGTTAAGGCCGCGCTTATTGAGTTCTTCGCCATATACGATGGAATAGAGCATGTCAAGCTCTCTGCCGCCGTATTTCTTATCGAGCCACAGGCAGCCGTAGCCTGCATCGCCGAATTTTTTGAAGGTCTCCTTGCCGACGGAATGGTTCTTCTCCATGTCCATGTAGTAGGGAACGATCTCTCTGTCGAGGAATTCGCCAAACTCTTTACGGAATGCTTCATGCTCCTCGGTGAAGGGCAGAAGAGATTTTTTAGGTAAGCTTTGCATTTGTATTCTCCTTTCAGATACTTTTTATTGAATTGCTCTGCTCACAGAGCATATTACTTATTTCTTTTTTCCTTATTAAATGCTTTTACAAGCTGCTGGTTGCGGTTTTCGATCTTTATCGCGGTATCGAGATCGCCGACCGATTCCATCATGTTCAGAAGCTGCTTGCTGTACCGCAACGCTTCGGATGAATATCCTGCAAGCACTCGTGCCTTTTCCATGGCCGCGTTATCAAGCTCGGAAAGCGGATAGCAGCCGGATGCATAGCCAAGGGACATTGCCTCGTCAGCGAACATATACCTGCCCGTGAGCAGAATATCCCGCGCAACGCCGTCGCCTATCAGCCGCGGCAGCATGTAAGCGCAGCCGAGATCTCCGCAGCTCATGCTCATTTTAAGAAGTGGGCACGAAAATTTGACGTCATCCGCGATCAATCGGATATCCGATGCCATGGTCAGGAAGAAGCCTCCGCCTACCGCATAGCCATGTGCCGCAGATATGATTATCTGCTTTGCCTCGTGAACCGAAACAATAAGCTCACGCAGCTCCTCCTGAAACGCGAAAGACTTTTCAACGCTGTCACGGTCGCCCTCGCCGGGGAACAGACTGTTAAAGTCTGCTCCCGTGCAGAAGGCTCTGTCCCCTTCTCCGCGGATGATGAGAACCTTTGTCTCATCATCCGTTTTGAGGAGCTGGAAGAAGTGCAGCATATCGTTGAACACTTCGCGCGACCACGAGTTGAGCTTTTCCGGCCGGATGAAGCTCATCACGGCTATTCCAGGCTCGGGCTGCTCAACGCGAATGTACTCGTAATCGTACATGCTCAATTACAGAAGGCCCAGTGCCATCCAGAGAGGCACACTGCAGGTCATTGCAATGAGGTTGATGATGCAGTATGCGTAAGAGCCCTTGGATGCGGTTGCAAAGTCGAGGGAAGGATCGCACATCTTGATAAGGCCTGCGGATGCGGGGTTCTGGTAAGCAACGTTCCAGCAGGTACCGGAAACCCAGGAGGTAAATACGAGTACGAAAATGTTGATGCCGTGAGCCTCGAGCAACGAGCCGAAGATCGCGATCATGACTGCCATGCAGCAGGACTGGGAAACGATAACGAAACGCAGGAGATAGGTGATGATGCACAGGCAGGGGATGAATATCCAGGGGCTGCTCATGATGGGAGCGAGGATGGGGCCGAGGATGCCGGCGAGCCAGGTGCTCACGCCGAGGGATGCCATAAGGCCTGCAACGGAGAGAACGCCGCCGACGAAGATGGTGATGGTCCACATGCCCTTTGCGCCGACCTCGGGAGGAGTGATCAGACCACATGCGATGAATGCAACGTCTGCGAGAATTGCGACCATGCCTGCGTCAATTTTGTGAGTGGACTGAGTGAGCCAGAGGATAAGTGCTGCGAGAACAATGATGATGCCCTGCTTTTCCTTGGTGCTGAGCTTGCCGAGAGCCTTGTAAGAGTCCTTGATGAATTCAACATTTGCTGCCTTCTGAGTATCGGTGGGCTTGCAGAATACAAGGCAGAACACATAGACAAGCACTATGCAGACTACATACCATACGCATGCGCGGACAAACCACTGACCCCAGGAAACGCTCTCGCCGACGAAGCCGAGCATAAGAGCAACATAGACAGAACCGGAAACGAAAGCCATGCCGAGCTGGTTGGTGCCCATGAAGTTTGCAAACCACAGGCCGAGAGACTGCTTGGAGTTGCGCTCTGCGCCGGATGCCTCACATACCTGGTTGACAAACGGAGCCATCATGGAAGTCTTTGCGGTGGAGGAAGGGATAATGGGGCTCATGATAACGCCGGAAAGAAGCATTGCAGTTACCTGACCTGCATAGGTTCCGGGGAAGCGAGTCAGCACCCACAGTGCCAGGCGCTTCATAAAGCCGCTGTTGTTGATGCCTATCGACATGATGAACACGCCGATGCAGAGCCATACGGTGCTGGATGCAAAGTTTGAAGTGACTTCGGCAACAGTTGCTACCTTAAGTGCAACGAGCACTGCCATCGTGCACAAAACCGCTGCCCAGTCGGGGATCGCACGGGAAATGATAAGTACGAGCATGAATACAAAGCAGCCGAGATACTGCCATGCTGCGCGGCTCATTGCCTCGGTTTCGGCCGGGAGATAGGCTATGAGCAGAAGCGCTGCGATCGCAACTACGAATCCAAGAAGTGTCCTTTTTGTGTTCTTTGACATTTTAATCTTCTCCTCTGTTTTTTGTTTATTAATTAATTAACAAGTGCTGGTTAATTAAATTCTAATGTTCCTACTTTTGGTCATCGAATGCATGTTCAAGATACAGCTTCTTGACCATTTTTCTGTCGGGCTTGCGATTTTTGGTTTTGGGGAGCATGTCCATGACGTAATACTCCTTAGGAAGCTTGAAGCGCGAAAGCTTTTCGCGGCAAACTCTCTCTACCTCGTTGAGGTCTACTGTTCTGCCGGCAATCGGCTGAACGAATATCGCAGGCACCTCGCCTCTGCGCTCGTTCGGAACGCCTATCGCTATTGCGTCGGCTACGTTCTCTGCGGTTATGGCAGCCGCCTCGAGCTCACTGGGAAACACGTTAAAGCCGCCGGTGATAATAAGATCCTTCTTGCGGTCGCAGATTATAAGGAATCCTTCCTCGTCAATGCGGCCTATATCGCCGGTGTAGAGCCAACCGTTGCGCAGCATTTTTGCCGTTTCCTCGGGATTATTCCAATATTCGTGCATCACGCACTCGCCTCGGCAGATGATCTCGCCGGGCTGACCGTCCTCCACTACCTCAGTGCCGGTTTCCTGGTCTACGATGAGGTATTCAATGTTGGGATTTACAACGCCGACGGTACCGACCTTGCGGTGGTCATGGCCATTGATGGTTATTGTGTTGACGGTTTCGGTCATACCGTAGCCCTCGGTGATAACTGCGCCTGTCAGCTCCTCGACTCGCCTTATTACGTCAACAGGCAGCGGAGCCGAGCCGCATGTTATGACCTTCAGCGAGCTTATATCGTATTTCTGATATTCCTCGTGGGTAGCTATAAGCTTCATCCACAGCGGAACGCTCGGCCAAACGGTAGGACGGTATTTTTCGATCACCCGGAGTATCTCGTCCAGGCTTTCCGCAAAGAATATCGTGCCGCCCATAGTCAGGTTGACCACAATGCCCTGACCGAAGCCAAATGCATGAGACATTCCGAGAGCAATGATGACGATGTAGTTTTCATAGTCATTATCGTTAAGGAAGGGTCTGAAATACTGCACCTGAGCCATTGCCTTGGCAACAAATGCATGGTTTGTCTGGCAGCAGCCCTTGAGCACGCCCGTAGTGCCACCAGTGTATTGCAATATTGCAATATCCTCGGGTTCGATGGCGATATCGGGTTCGGTGGCATCGTCGGAGATGATGCTTTCCCATGCGCTGAGTGCCTCCCAGCGATTTTCCTTCTCAAGCGCCGGACAGAACACCATGTGTTCGACGCCGGCCTTATCGTCCTTAAGCGCCTGAACTACAGCATCCGCACCGTCGGAGTCGGTTATGACCATTTTAGGTGTGCAGTCTTTAATTCTGCGGATGATCTCATCAGCAGTGGAACGTGGATTTGTGTTTACCATTATGATGCCTGTTTTGAAGCAGGCATGTGCCAGCGCAACGAACTCAAAGCCGTTAGAGACATAGGTTATGACTCTGTCGCCCTTTTTAAGTCCTTTTGCGAGAAAGCCGTTTGCGATTTTTGCTGCAAGCGTGTTGCACTCGACATAGCTCATCTTCGCGCCATGGCTGATAACATAGGTTTTGTCGGGATGTTCGCTAACTCTTTTGAGGAACAGCTCCTTACAGGAAACATCGGGGATCGGAAAATCATAAACAACACAGGGGTCTTTGATCTTGTCCCACTTTTCTCTGTACCGAACCAGAGCTTCCTCAAAGCTCTTGTTTTGCAGCTGATTCATTTCTCATATCCTCTAAGCATTTTAACTTTTTATTTTTCCTTACCCGCCTCCGCCCTCAGGCGCCGGAGCTTATCCGGCAGCCTAGGGAGAAGGAAGAGGGGGAGGAGAACACTTGAGCCTCTATTTTTGCTCAGGCGATTTATATGCTTGCGGCCAGCTTGTAAGCAGATTCGACCGCGTCAGGTATTCTTGCTACCTTGACGGCATCGCCGATGCAGTCAACGTTTTTGACCTTTCCGACGAGCTGCTCATACATATCATTATTGGGCTTTGCACCGGCTGCTATAACAACGGTGTCTGCCGGGAGGGTCTGACGACCTTCCTCATTCTCGACGACAACACCTTCCTTGGTTATCTCGATGACCTTTGTCTCCTTGAGCATCTTGGTGCCGAGCTGCTTGGTGCGAGCAATGATCGACCAGCGGCTGCCGGGGTTGATATCGGGAGCGAACTTCTTGCCCATCTCGACGATTGCGACATTGTGAACACCGTGGTTGAGCAGCTGCTGGAGCTTCTCATAAGGCTCGGTCTTATAGATCATCATGAATCTCAGCTCATCGGCTGTAAGAGTGCCGATCTCACCGATGTACATTGCGACCTCGACGCCGACATCACCGCCGCCGACGACAACTACGTTCTTGCCGAGCTCTGCGGTGCCTTCAAATACATCCCATGCATGAACGATGGGAACGCTGGGATCTCTGGGGATCGGGGGGATAGATGCCTTGGAGCCGCATGCAAGAACGACACGATCGTAGTCCTTGCTTGCTGCGATTATATCCTCTGCCGTCGCTTCCTTGTTGAGTATGATCTCAACGCCGAGCTCGCGGCAGGTGCGCTCGAGCCACTGGCCGAAGTAGCGGATATCGTAGCGGCGCGGAGGAGTTGCTGCATACAGCGACAGGCCGATCGTGCGGTTGCGCTTCTCCCAGATGGTGACCTTGTGGCCGCGAAGCGCTGCAACACGGGCAAATTCCATGCCGGAGGGGCCTGCGCCGATAACGAGGATCTTTTCGGGATGCTCGCTCTTCTTCTCGGTGGGCATAAGGCCGTTTTCGTCCTCAAGCTCTTCCTCGCGGTTGCACTCGTAGTTGCCAATGCAGCCGATGGGCTTGCTGGCCATTGCCATGTCGAGGCACTTTGCATTGCAGCCGACGCATGGACGGATGGTTGATGCCTTGCCGGCCTCGGCCTTGTTAACAACGTCGGGATCTGCCAGGAACGGGCGGCCCATTACGATGGCGTCGAAGTCGCCGCGATCGACGAGCTCTTCGGCCTTTTCTATGTTCATACGCATGCCCTGTGCTACGGGAGCCTTTACGCGAGCCTTGATCTGGCGGCCGAGGTATGCCCATGCGCCGTGGGGAACTTCCATGGTGATAAGGGGAACTGCCGACTCGTGCCAGCCTGCGGTGATCGAGAAGCCGTCAACATAGCCGGTTTTGTCAAGCAGCTCGCAGATCTCTGCGATATCGTCGCCGTTGCAGCCGCCGTCCATGAAGTCGCTGCCGCTAACACGCAGGGAGATAGGATAGTCGGGACCGACTGCCGCGCGCATACCCTCGAGAGTTTCAACCATGAAGCGGCAGCGGTTTTCGAGAGAGCCGCCATACTCGTCGGTGCGGTGGTTGGTCAGCGGAGAGAAGAACTGGCCATACAGATAACCGGAGTTGGTTTCGATCTCGATGCCGTCGAAGCCGGCCTTCTTTGCGATGACCGCAGCCTCTGCCTGCCAATCAACAAATTCCTTGATCTCCTCGACGGTAAGCTCTTTGGGCATTTCAAAGTGGGTGAATCTGCCGGGGATGGGAGACGGTGCAACAGCCTGCTCGCCCTGAATGCTTGCGCGGTTTGCGCATCTGCCGCGATGCATGAGCTGCGCGAAAACCTTGCTGCCGCCATCGTGGATTGCATCGGTGAGCTTCTTAAGCGAAGGGATATATTTCTCGTCAGTGAGCATTGCGCCGTGGTTGGGATTGTAGCGAAGCTTATCCCACTGCATGTTGGCGAAGATGATAAGTCCTACGCCGCCCTGTGCGCGGCGCTTATAAAATTCAACAACGTCATCCATAATGAAGCCATCAACAGTGTGGCCTATGCTCATAGGTGACATGATCACTCTGTTTTTAAGCTCAAGCTTGTTGACCTTAAACGGTGTGTAAAGTCTTTTCATGATTTCCTCCTCAAATTAATAACGGCGGCTCAGTATCGATTATCCCGGCCGGGGAACTGATCGCGCCGATTATTTTTTGTGACGCTTATCTTTACTTGCAAACATCGTGCCAACTTTGTCAAAAAAATATTTTTGCCCTCACCTGCGTTTTTCTATCGCGACACATTTGTTGTTCATGTAAAACAAAAGGAAGCCGACCGTCTTCGTAAATCAGACAGCCGACTTCCTTTTGACTATTTGTCGTTTTTGCTATTTTTCATTCTGCGTGTTCTCCGCTGCGTTGAGTATTCTGTAAAGCGTCGAGCGCGATACGCCCATTTCCTTTGCAACACGGGATTTGTTGCCCTTATACTCCACCATAAGCTTTTTGGCCATTTCCAAACGCTGTTTGGTGAAGAAATCGCTCATTATCCTCAGCTCAGAGCTATCCTGCTCGATTTCCGGAACAGGCTCTTCTTTCTCGAGCATGCTTATGCCATGCGGAAGATCCTCCCTCTCTATCTGATCGGTTTTGCATACGATCACGCTGTATTCCATGCAGTTGCGAAGCTCGCGTACATTGCCCGGCCAGCTGTATTCGGCCATAGCCAGCGTTGCGGCCGTGCTTATGCCGTGGATATTCTTCCCGTTTTCAAACGCGAATCGCTCAAGGAAATACTCCGCAAGCTCTTTGATATCCTCTCTGCGACGTCTGAGAGGTATCATGGTGAGGTTAATTACATTCAGCCTATAATACAGATCCGCCCTGAAAGTTCCATCTGAGATGCACTTTGTAAGGTCCTTATTAGTGGCTGTAATTATTCGTACATCAACGCTTATCGGCTTTGTTGCGCCGATACGCGTTATGCAGTTATCTTCCAGTGCGCGCAGCAGCACGCTCTGCATTTCAACCGGCATTTCACCGATCTCGTCAAGGAACAGAGTACCTCTGTCTGCAAGCTCGAATTTGCCCTTTGCTCCTGTGCGGCTTGCACCCGTGAACGAGCCTCCTACATAACCGAAAAGCTCGCTTCCTATGAGTTCTCTCGGTATTGCGGCACAGTTTACGGCAACAAAGGGTTTATCCTTGCGCTGGCTGGTGCAATGGATCGCGTTTGCAAAAAGCTCCTTGCCGGTGCCCGATTCGCCCTGAATGAGAATAGGGCTTGAGGTTGAAGATATCTGCTCGGCAAAGCGCTTAAGCTGCACAAAATTATCCGAAACGCCGATAAGATCATCGAATGTATAGCGCGCATGATTGCCGTCGGCAGGTTTTTCCTCTTTCTTTACTTTGCCTTTATATATGGTAATAAGTGCTCCCAATTGCCTGCCGTTTGTACTTATCGGGCTGCAATCTGCGAAATATTGCTCGCGCAGTCCGTTTCCGCGCGCAAGCTCCACCGGCTTGCCGACGACCTTTTTTCCCTCGGCAATTTTAGATACGAGCGATACAAGCTCCGGGCAGATATCGCTCAGAAAGCTGTTGATCGTTTCCTGCGGATGATAGCTGTAAAAGTCATAGAACATGTCGTTTGCGTAGGTGACGGAGCAGCTGTTATCGACCATTATAACAATATCATTGGTGCTTCCGCGGCGGTATTCGTTGCGCTGCATAATATCGCGCATTATAACGTCTTTTGTGACGTGACCGGTCGTTATTATGGTCTCGGTAGATTCAAGGAGCTTAAAAAGATTATATATGCGCTCATCGAAATTTTCCTTGCGCGTTATTATTACGACATAGCCGTTTCGCCCGTATTTTCCCTTAATTCCGAATGCGAACGTCACATAAGGCTTGAGCGCGTCAAGATAATGCTCATCGCCGATGACCCATGTGCTTGCAGGGCTGCGCGCAGCCATTACAGCCGCATTTGTCCCGGCGCAATCTTCACCGAGATTTCCTCCGAGCTTTATATTTTTTGCCGACAGCTCGTCCTTGAGCTGCCTGTCACCGTATCTGCCGAAAATATCGAAATTATCGTATAAATACAGCAAAACGGAATTATTTGCGGCCATTGTATCGGCCACCGCCTGATAATACTCGGGCGTGCTCTTTCGCATAAGACGTATATGCCCGGTAACATGGTTTTTACATCGCTCCCGATCCGTTTCGGTAACAGTGGGAAGTGCTTTTACATGCGGATCAAGTCCATTTTTTTTGCACATATAGTTTGAGCTTTTAAGCATACTGATATACTCTTTTTCTCGGTTCAGAAAATCAATGCTCACGCCGCCGAGCCCCCTTGAAAAATTTTTTTATCATTGCCTGAAAATCGCCTTTTGTCTTTGCGGACTCATTGTATCACTAAGATCGCAGTGTGTCAAATTGTTAAAAGTGTATCATCCTTGGTCATCGTTTTTTGGAGCAAAGTGTATCGCGATGGCACACTTTTGTGTGTCGCAGCCCCTAATTCAAATAATTTTAGCACTTGATTTTGATGATATGTTTTGATAATATTAATGGATGTGTAAAAAGTGTTTCAAATTGCCAAAGTCTCAACAAACTTTCTCGTTGTGCAAATCGTGCACAGCGCTTCAATCAATTCGGAACACTCGGCAATAAAAGCTCAGGGAGTAATAATATGATCTATGAATTTGAAGGCAAACGACCCACGATCGATCCGAGCGCATACATAAGCGATTCGGCCGTTGTAATCGGCGATGTCACAATCGGTGCGCGATGCTATATTGGTCCTGGGGCAGTCATACGCGCGGATGAACGCCCGATTTGGATAGGCGACGAAAGCGCGGTTGAGGATCTGTGCGTAATTCACGTAGGCGGCCCCGAGGCAAAGACCGACGGATGCCACATAGGAAAGCGCGTCACCATCGGTCACGGCGCAATGGTCCACGGGAATTATATACGCGACGGCGCAAATATCGGCATGGGAGCTATAGTCAGTCTTTTCGCGGATATCGGAGAATACACCGTTGTCGCGGAGGGCGCAGTTGTGAAAAAGCATCAGACGATACCGCCCCGTGTCGTTGTCGGCGGAGCGCCTGCAAAAATTCTGCGCGAGCTTGAGGAAAAAGATATTTATGCTTGGGAGCGCAGCAAGCAGACATACATTGATCTTGCCGCGCGCTGCAAAGCCCCCGGCGGCCTCGAGCGAATTGATTAAGCATAAAAAAATCCGGCAGAGTTTCCTCTGCCGGATTTTGATTTTAGATTTTGAAATTGGGGATTACTTCTTGCCCATGTTCATCTGAGCTGCAACCTCAGCTGCGAAGTCCTCTTCCTTCTTCTCGATGCCTTCGCCGGTCTGGAAGCGAACTGCGTCAACAAACTTGATGCTGCCGCCGAGCTTCTTTGCTGCATCGGCAATGTACTTCTCAACGCTGCCCTGGAAGATATCGCCGCGGACGAACTCCATCTGCATGAGGCAGTTTTCCTCATAGAACTTGTTCATCTTGCCCATGACGATCTTTTCCTTGACCTGAGCAGGCTTGGAAGCCATCTTAGGATCGTTATCCATAAGTGCGAGAGCAACCTTCTTCTCCTCTGCGAGGACATCCTCGGTTACCTGAGACTTATCCCAGAAACGGGGATTGAGAGCTGCGATCTGCATTGCAACGTTCTTGCCGACCTCGGTAGCGTCGATGCCGCCCTCAACCGCGAGGTTGACGAGGACGCCGATCTTGCCGCCTGCGTGAACGTAAGCGACGGAGGTGTTCTCACCAAAGCGAGCGAAACGACGGATCTGGAGGTTCTCGCCGATGGACATGACCTTCTCGGGCATGGTCTCAGCGACGGTGAGCTCGCTGTTGGGGTACTTGCACTGCATGAGTGCGTCAACGTCTGCCGGGTTGTCCTTCAGGACGACCTTGCAGATATCCTTAACGAAAGCGACGAAAAGATCGCTCTTTGCGCAGAAGTCGGTCTCGCAGTTTACTTCAACAACTGCGCCGACGCCGCACTCGGGGCAAACGGATGCGTATGCCATGCCTTCCGCTGCTATGCGGCCGGCCTTCTTTGCTGCCTTTGCAAGGCCCTTTTCACGCAGATACTCAACGGCCTTGTCCATATCGCCGTCGCACTCGGACAGTGCCTTTTTGCAGTCCATCATGCCAACGCCGGTCATCTCACGGAGAGTTTTTACGTCCTGTGCTGTAAATGCCATAACTTTTTCCTCCTGCATTATTTAAGAAAGGGAGCAGGATGTGCTCCCTGATCAATTATTCTTCTTCAACCTTCTCGGCTTCTGCCTCTGCCAGGGTCTCCTCGACCTCAGCGTCGGCGCCCTGACGGCCTTCCTGAACGGCGTTTGCCATGGTGGATGCGATCAGGCGAATTGCGCGGATAGCGTCATCGTTTGCAGGGATAACGTAATCGACCTCATCGGGGTCGCAGTTGGTATCAACGATTGCAACGATGGGGATGTGCAGCTTGCGAGCCTCTGCGATTGCATTGTGCTCCTTACGGGGGTCAACGACGAACATTGCACCGGGGAGCTTCTTCATTTCCTTGACGCCGCCGAGGTACTTCTCGAGCTTCTCCATCTCGCCCATGTGCTTCATGACTTCCTTCTTGGGAAGCATATCGAAGGTGCCGTCCTCCTGCATCTTCTTGAGCTGAGCAAGGCGATCGATACGGGTGCGCATGGTCTTGAAGTTGGTGAGCATGCCGCCGAGCCAACGGGCGTTGACATAGTACATACCTACACGGGAAGCCTCTTCCTTGACTGCCTCTGCAGCCTGCTTCTTGGTACCGACGAACAGGATGCTCTGGCCGTTTGCAGCAACGTCGCGAACGAAGTTGTAAGCCTCTTCGAGCTTCTTGACGGTCTTCTGCAGGTCGATGATGTAGATGCCGTTACGCTCCATGTAGATGTACTCGGCCATTTTGGGGTTCCAGCGGCGGGTCTGGTGACCGAAGTGGACACCGGCTTCCAGCAGCTGCTTCATAGATACTACTGACATTTGTTTTTCCTCCTGATTTGTTTTTTCCTCCGGGCACTTCTTCCCTCTTCCCAAGCCGTAGCCACATGGGAAAAAGTCCATGTCCGTGCGAAATGCCTTGATATAATATCAAAAATCCAACGCTTTTTCAATAGTTTTTTGCCATTTTGTCAAAAATTTTTTCTTTTTTTCTGCGGCGTCGGGGCTGGTCGGCCTCGGTCTCGACGAGTATGATATCTCCGCCGATGCGCACTATGCATTTCCACGGCAGAATATAGTCGTCCTCCCTGCCGAAAAGCCCGAAAAATTTTGCTTTTCCCGGCGTTATGAGCGATATAAGCCGCCCCTCGGTCTCGTCAAATTCCGCATCGCAGACATAGCCGAGCCGCCTGCCGGTGTGAATATCTATGACCTCCTTGTATCGCAGTTCGGAAAAATAGCTTATCATTGTGCGCCTCCCACGTCAAAATACCGCCGTATTATTCTACGGCGGCATATGTATGTCCTATTCGGCTTTGTTCTTCGGAATGGATATGGTCAGGATAAGCTCGTTATCAGTCTCCTCGCGCTTCATGCCGGCAGCTATGCCGCCCTGCTTCATGAGGTCAAGCCCATGCAGGATCGTGTTCACGAAAACGCGCACGTCCTTCATTATAAAAGTCCGCTTCGGATCGGCTTTTTCCTCCGGCTCGCGCAGGAGCGCTTCGATATAAGCGTCGGCCGCTGCAACATTGAGGTCGTGCTCTATCATATACTCAAGCGCCGCGCGCTGCATATTTTCGTCCTGCAGGCGCAGCAGCGCTCTGCCGTGGCGCTCGGTAAGTCCGTTATCGCGCAGCGAGCACAAAACATCGTCCGGCAGCTTCAAAAGGCGCAGCTTGTTTGCGACGGCCGACTGCGATTTGCCGATCCGCCGTGCCGCCTCCTCCTGACTCATCCCGAACAGCTTAATAAGCTGGCTCAGTCCGTTTGCCTCCTCGATGAAGTCAAGGTCGCGGCGCTGCAAATTCTCGACGAGTGCTATGAGGCTTGCGTCCTCAAGACTCACATCGAGCAATATGCATGGCACATCGCATAACCCGGCAAGGCGCGCCGCGCGGAGCCTGCGCTCTCCTGCCACAAGCTCGTATCTTCCGTCGCGCAGTCTGACGGTCAGCGGATTTAGCACGCCGTACTGGGCAATGCTCTCGGAAAGCTCCTGAAGCTCGCCGTCGGGGAAATTTTTTCGCGGCTGCACGGGGCTTGGCTCAAGCTCGTCCGCCGGTAGCCAGATAACGCCGCCCCTGCGTGTTCCGGGGCGCAATTTTGTCGCTTGCATAAGTGTTCCTCCTATACACCGTAGTATATGGAAAAGCTTACACTGTCCGCCGCGCAAAATCTGCCGCAGTGTGTGATGTATTAAAAAAATTCTGCACTAATATAGTGCAGAATTTTTTCGTATCAGCTTATAAGTTCCGGGCACAGCTCGGGGTTTATCGTTTCGGAGCAGGCGGCGCACATTGCGGCGGCCTTCATGGCAGCCGATGCGCTTTCGGCAATGCCAAGTCCGTTGACTCCGCCCCAGATTATCGCCGCCGTTGCGGCGTCGCCGCAGCCGGTGCAGTTTGCGATCTCCGTCGTCACGCACGGCAGCTTTATTATCTCGCCGTCGGATGCGGCAACGATACCGTCGCCGCCGAGCGAGACGAAAACCTGCTTAACTCCCTCACGCAGAAGTGCCTCGGCCGCGAACAACGATGTGCTCTCACCCGTCATGCTCATTGCCTCATATTCGTTCGGCTTGAACGCCGTCAGCCTGCCGAGCGCCGGTCTGAGCCGCTCCGCCTTTGCGGCGGACACGGGGTCGGCGTACAGCGGAGCCGTGACGTTTTCGGCGATCCATGCCACGGTCTCGCGAGTTAAATTCGCGTCGATGACCACGGCATCGGCCTCGTTTATCTCTTTTATATGCGCCTTGAGATATTCCGGCGTTATGCTCGCGGATATATCCGTATCGCTCACGCCGACAAGCATATCGCCGTTTTCGTCCGTGACGTACAGATAGCTTGACGTTCTGCCTCCGCTCATACGGCGGCTCAGGTGCATATCCATGCCGAGCTTAGTGCAGCTTTCAAAAATGCTGTCGCCGTAAACATCGTCGCCGATGGCCGCGATGAATTTGACATTAAGGCCAAGCAGGCAGAGATTATGCGCAATGTTTCTGCCGACTCCGCCGGGGCTGAACGACACCGTCCCGGGGTTTGAATCCTTCATGCGCGGCTCCCTATCGGGTCTGCCGCAGATATCCATGTTTACAGCGCCTATAACAATTACAGTTTTATTCCCCATATCCCCTCCGCATACTCTTTTATCGCGCGGTCGGCGGCGAATATGCCGGCCTCGGCAGTGTTTGTTATCGAAAGTCTTGCGCGCTCGGCCGGATCGGAGATCACCGAGTACATTCTGTCATGAGTGTTGACATAGTCGCGGAAATCCGCGCAGAGCATATACGGGTCGCCGTTGTAAAGCAGGTTTGAAACGAGATCGGAATAGCTCTTTCCGTCGGCAAAGCCGCGGCTTATTCTGTCGAGCACCGCGCCAAGCTCGGCATCCTCGCGCGCATAGCGCTGAGGATCGTAGCCGGATGCCTTGAGCGCATTTACTTCATCGGTTTTGAGGCCAAACAGGAACATGTTCTTATCGCCCAGGCGTTCGTACATTTCGACGTTTGCACCGTCAAGCGTTCCTATGGTAACAGCTCCGTTGAGCATGAGCTTCATGTTGCCGGTGCCGGAGGCCTCCTTGCCGGCGGTGGATATCTGCTCGGAAACCTGTGCGGCCGGCATGAGCGCTTCGGCAGCCGAAACACGGTAGTTTTCCATAAAGCAGACCTGGAGCTTGCCCTTGCACAGCGGATCGCGGCTTATATCGTCGGCCAGCGAGCATATAAGCTCGATGATGCGCTTTGCTGTGTAGTATCCTGCTGCGGCCTTTGCACCGAACACGAAGGTGACGGGCATGAAGTCCGCGTTCGGATCGTCGTGGATCTTCATTTGCAGCCGCGTTATGAGCATCGCGCACAAAAGCTGACGCTTATATTCATGCAGGCGCTTTACCTGAACATCGAGTATCGCATCGGGATCGAGCGCAAAGCCGTCGTTTTTGGCCAAAAACTTTGCAAAATCGTATTTATTGAGGCGCTTTATCTCGTTGACCCGGCGCTGAACATCGACATTTTCGGCATAGTCGAGAAGGCCGATGAGTTTTTCGGGCTTTGTCAGGTAATCGTCGCCCTCAAGCAGCTCGCTCACGAGGCCGTGCAGGCGCGGATTTATCTGCGCAAGCCAGCGGCGGTGGTCGATGCCGTTTGTGACATAGGTAAATCTCTCCGGACGGAGCTGGCATACATCCTTGAAGAGGTCTTTTTTGAGTATCTCGCCGTGCAGGCCGGAGACGCCGTTTATCTTATAGCATGCAGCAAGGCAGAGGTTTGCCATGTGGACCTGCCCGTCCTGAATTATAAGGTTCTTGCCGACCTTTTCGCTGTTACCGAACTTGGATACAAGGTACTCGCACCAGCGGCGGTTTATCTCGCACAGTATCTCCCACACGCGCGGCAGGAGCGTCTGCACCAGATCCTGCGGCCATTTTTCAAGTGCCTCGCTCATGACGGTGTGGTTCGTGTAGGCGACCGATTGGCTCACCTGCTCCCACGCCTCGTCCCAGCCGAGGCCGTATTCATCCATCATGATGCGCATAAGCTCGGGAATGACGAGCGCAGGATGCGTATCATTTATCTGAATCCTGTGGTGCTTTGAAAAGCTTTTTATATCGCCGAAACGCTTTATATGCGTCTTTATGATCGACTGCGCAGTGGCCGAGAGGAAGAAATACTGCTGCTTTAGGCGCAGAGTCTTGCCCTCGATGTGGTCATCGGCAGGGTACAGCACCTTTGTTATGACCTCGCTCATCGTACGCTGCTCAAGGCTCTTTACATACTCGCCCTCGGAAAACAGGTACATATCCAGCGCGCTCGTGCTGCGTGCGTCCCAAAGGCGGAGGATATTGACCTCATTGCCGCCGTAGCCGGCAATGAGCATATCGCGCGGAACTGCCGTAACGGTCTGATAGCCGGTATGCTCGGCGTGGTATCTGCCAAAGCTGTCCCATCTCGGGGAGATGGTTCCGCCGAAGCGGACCTCAACGGCTTCGTCGTTGCGCGCAACGAGCCAGCTTTCGGCCGCACTGCGCCAGTCGTCGGCGACCTCGGTCTGCTTGCCGTCAACTATCTTCTGGCGGAAAATGCCCAGTTCGTAGCACAGCGAGTAGCCCGTTGCCGGGATGCCGAGCGTGGCCAGCGAATCCATATAGCAGGCCGCGAGCCTACCGAGGCCGCCGTTGCCGAGGCCTGCGTCGTTTTCGGCCTCGAATATATCCGAGGCATTGCGTCCGAGATCCTCCAGAGCGCCGGTGAGCGCATTGGCAATGCCGAGGTTGAATGCGTTTTTCATGAGGCTGCGCCCCATAAGGAATTCCATGGACAGATAGTGCACCTCGCGGTCGGGGCAGCGCGTTTCCTCGACTGCAAGCAGTCTGCTCATGATCTCGCGAATGACGATGGCGCTTGCCTGAAACACCTGATCGTCGGTCGCGGTTTTTGCTGTCACGGCGAAGTGCGCGCAGAGTTTATCCTCGATCGCGCTGCGTACCTCGTCGCGTGAGATTTGGCTTGTGAACATTATAGGTAACTCCTGATTAGATCTTTGTGCCCTTCGGGAGCACTACCGGCAGCTTCTCGCTGCCCATTATCGTCTGGAACGACGAAACGGTCGAAGATTTGTCGGCAATGACATTTTTCATTATGACGCCCTCGCCGATCTCCGTTCCGCGCATGATGACGCAGCCGGAGAGCTGTGCGCCCTTTCTTATGCGCACATCGGAGGAGATGATGCAGTTGTCGATCTCGCCCTCGATTATGCAGCCGTCGGCAACAAGGCAGTTTTTCGCCATCGAGCCTTCGGCATAATAGGTGCTGACATCCTCGTGCGTTTTTGTGCGCACGGGGCGCTCCGCCGGGAACAGCTCGGCTCTGTTTGCAGCCGAGAGCATATCCATATTGGCATTGAAATATGCCTCGGTGCTCATTATGCGCTTGCCGTAGCCGCGGTGGAAGAACACGTTCACCTTGCCGCCGGACGCAAGATAGTCGGCTATCGCATCGCGGTGGAAGTGATAGTGGTTTGCGGCGGCGCAGGCATCCATCATGCTTATGAGCAGCGGCTTTGAAATTATATATGCTTCAAGCGAAGCCGCGCCCTCGCCGGCTGCGGTCTGATTGAAGATCATGCTGCGCGCAAAGCCGTCGGCATCGACGATATAGCGGTGGTGCCGATAGTCGGGCGTTGCGTCGGTGCAGATCGCAGTTATCTCCGCGCCCGATGCAAGGTGCTGCCTTATCGCCGCGCGCAGGTCGATGTTTGCCGCCGTGTTGCCATGCATCATTATTATGTACTTGGCGTTAATATCGTGAATATAGGTCGAAACGGCATTGAGCGCCTCGATCGTACCGGTGTAGTCGCCCCGGTGATATTCGGGCAGGCCGAACGGCGGCAGCATGCGCAGTCCGCCTATTCTTCTGCCCATGTCCCAGTCCTTGCCGCTGGCAAGGTGGTCAAGCAGCGACTGATAGTCGCGGCGCATGATAACGCCGACATCGTGTATGCCTGCGTTCATCAGCGAGGACAGGGCAAAGTCGATAAGTCTGTATCGTCCGCAGAACGGCAGCGAGGACGCCGTGCGGCGGCGAACAAGCTCGCCCAGCTCGGGCACTGCGCCGTAAGCAAAGATTATTCCGTGAAAATCGCTCATTTTCAGACCTCCTCGCTTTTGTAAATCATAGCGCCTGCTTTGACGCTGGCGTTTTCGCGTATATCAAGTCTCGGGCCGCAGGTTGCAACGCCCCATGCCTCGCTTCCGTCGGGCGGAGCGCCGACATGAGCGCCGCGGTGTATGACCGTCTGCTCGCCGATTATGGCGTATTCAACAACCGCGCCCTCCTCGACCTTTGCGCCGGGCATGAGCACCGAATAGAGCACCTTTGCGCCCTTTTCAACCACTGCCGACGACGAGAGGACGGAGTTTTCTACATGACCCTCGATCTCGCAGCCCTCGGTTACGATCGAATGCACGACCGTTGCCTCGGAGCCGACATAGTGCGGCGGCTGAGCGACGCTTCTTGACCTTATCGGCCAGCTCGGGTCATAAAGATTTATGAGCGTAGTCGAAAGCATGTCCATATTTGCATCCCACAGGCTTGTTATCGTGCCGACATCGCGCCAGTAGCCGTCAAAGCGATACGGCCAGAGCTTTTCGCCGGCTTTGAGCATGTTGGGGATTATATTTTTGCCGAAGTCCTTGCTCGAGGTCGGGTCATTCTCGTCCTCGATGAGGTACTTGCGGAGCTTTTTCCAGTTAAATATGTATATGCCCATAGAGGCAAGATCGCTCTTGGGCTGCTTGGGCTTTTCCTCGAACTGCTCAACATATCCGTCGGGGCCGAGGTTCATGATGCCGAAGCGCGTTGCGTCCTCCATGGACACCTGCAAAACCGCTATCGTGCAGGCCGCGTCCTTCTCAATATGCTCGCGGAGCATCTTGGAATAGTCCATCTTATATATGTGGTCGCCAGAGAGGATGAGAACGTTATCGGGATCGTACATCTCGATAAATCCGATATTCTGATAGATAGCGTTGGCCGTTCCGGAAAACCACGAGCCTGTCTCGCCGGCTGTCTGATACGGCGGAAGGATAAACACGCCGCCGTCTGTCGAGTCAAGATCCCAGGGCTGACCGCCGCCGATATAGCTGTTGAGCTGAAGCGGACGGTACTGCGTGAGCACGCCGACCGTGTCTATCCCCGAATTTGCGCAGTTTGACAGAGGGAAGTCAATTATGCGGTATTTGCCGCCGAAGGGCATATTGGGCTTTGCCACGTCCTGCGTAAGGGCGTAAAGTCTTGAGCCCTGACCTCCGGCAAGGAGCATTGCTATGCAGCTTTTCTTCATGTCGTCCGTCCTTTCTGACTTTTAAATAAATGACGGCAAAGTGCCTTAGCTCCCCTGCCGTCATTACACAGGGCAAAAACCCTTTTAGTTGAATTTATTCATCGCGCGATCCGCGCCCTCGGTGATATAGCACTCAACGGCGTCTGCGGCTTTTTTTGCTACAAGCTCCATATCCGCTGCGTCCTGCCCCTTGAAGGCCGAAAGCACCCAGTCGGCCATGTCATAGTCCGGGTGCGGCTTATCGCCGACCCCAAGACGGATGCGCGGAAACTGATCGGTCCCGAGCCGGGCGATAACGCTTTTAAGTCCGTTATGTCCGCCTGCCGATCCGCCGCGGCGGATGCGCAGTTTGCCTATGGGCAGCGCCGTTTCGTCGGACACGACAATGACACGCTCGGGCAGCACCTTATAGAAGTTTGCCGCCTGCACTATTGCGTCACCCGAGAGATTCATGAACGTCTGCGGCTTCATAAGCAGGACCTTTTTTCCGCCTATATCAACCGTCTGCGTGAGCGCCTTAAAGCGCATTTTGTTTATGCTCACGCCGAGCTTTTTTTCCATGGCGTCGGCCGCCATGAACCCGGCGTTGTGCCTTGTTCCGTTGTATTTAAGTCCGGGATTGCCGAGGAACGCAACGATCCACTCGGCTCCGCCTTTTGAGAAGAACATTTTACTCGAACAGGTTGGAGATGGATATCTCCTCGTAAACGCGCTGGATAGCCTCGGCAAACACAGGCGCTACGGACATGTATTTGATCTTATCGCAAGGCTGTGCATTTTCGGGATACGGGATGGTATCGAGCAGGAGCAGTTCCTTGATGCAGCTGTTTTCAATGCGTTCGATAGCCGGACCGGAGAGGACGCCGTGGCTTGCGCATGCATAAACTTCCTTTGCTCCGCCTATCTCGACGATAGCCTTTGCCGCGCCGACGAGTGAGCCTGCGGTATCGACCATATCGTCAAGCAGGATGCAGGTCTTGCCCTCGACATTGCCGATGATGTTCATGACCTCGGACTGGTTTGCCTTTTCGCGGCGCTTGTCAACGATGGCCATATTGCAGCCGAGCTTCATGGAGAAATTGCGTGCGCGTGCGGTGCTGCCGACGTCGGGGGATACGACCATGATATCGTCGTTTTCTCTGCCGTAAATGTCTATATAATGCTTTGCAAAGAGAGGGGCGCCAAAAAGATTGTCAACAGGGATATCAAAGAAGCCCTGTATCTGTGCGGCGTGGAGATCCATTGTCAGCACGCGGTCTGCGCCTGCTGCGGTGATAAGGTTTGCAACGAGCTTTGCGGAGATGGGGTCGCGGCTTTTTGCCTTGCGGTCCTGGCGGGCATAACCGAAATACGGAATAACGGCGGTGATTCTGCCTGCCGATGCTCTGCGCATAGCGTCGATCATAACGAGCAGCTCCATGAGGTTGTCATTGACGGGCTTGCAGGTCGACTGAACGATAAAAACGTCGGCGCCGCGAACAGGCTCATGAACGGATATCGAGCACTCGCCGTCAGCGAAGTGAGCACAGGTGCAGTCACCGAGGTTCTTGAAAAGCTGGTTGCATATCTGGTTTGCAAGCTTGGGATTGGAGTTGCCGGTAAATACCTTGATCTCTTTGCCGTGGGAAATCATTTGTAATCGTCCTCTCTGTATTTATTCGGGGTTTAACCCATTATCTTTATCTCTTGGATTATACCAAATACACGATAATTTGAAAAGGGGGCTGAACATAGAATTTTGTAACCGTATTGACCACATTTATGTGTAAAAATGCAAGGGCAGCCTCTGCCGCCCCTGCACTCATCAGTTAAGAGCCATGATCCCCATGGCCGATCTTAACGCATTTATCTTGTTTTCAATGTCATATGACGCAAAAAACACGTCTTTAACTCTTTGAACATCACCGCCTGTGACAAAGCCTGCGAGGATGCACAGCGCGCCCAGAATGAGCGCCACGATCGCGACGGTCGAAACCACCTTCCATACCTTACTCATTATCCGGCACCTCCTTGACGCAGAAGCTTCTTCCCAGCGCCTTTGCGCCGCGGACTATTCCGCTTATACCGCGCACCAGCACAAGAACGCCGATCCACAGCAGGATAAGCGCCACTGCAAACGTTATCAGCACAGCACCTGCACACAGCATTATATCCGCAAATATCACAAGCTTTGCAAATGCAAAGCCTATAGCCTCAACGCCGATCGTAATGAGCGATACGCCAAGAGCGACCAGTACGACCGCCACCGCAAGTGCGAGCACGATCAGAACGGCGCTGATGGGGATCGCAAAGATAAGGTACAGTATCAGCAGCGCAACATTTGTTTTATACCGCGTCGTTTCCTCCGGGATCTCGATACTCTCAAGCTCTTCAAACACGAGCTCGGATGCGTAGCTGTCCTCGGCAGGCTCGGTCTCGGTCTCCCCAGCCTCTGCCGCTTCTTCCTCGGCTTTTGTTTCTTCCTCGGGCTGATCGGCTTCGGCAGGTTCAACGATCGTGGCTTCTTCTGCGCCGGTTTCTTCGGCATTCTCCTCGCCGTTTTCGGTTTCTTCCTCGGCAGGGGTCTCCTCTGCCTCAGCTTCACCGGCGGTTTCTTCTTCGGCCTCGGCTTCTTCCGGCTCCGACTCGGTTTCTGCGGTCTCCGGAGCGTCTTCTTCCGGCGCTTCCGCGGCGGCCGTCTGCTCGGGTTCCTCCGCAGTCTCGGTCTCGGGCTGCTCGGGTTCGGGCGCAGGCTGCTCAGGCTCGTTGAAGAACATAGGCTTGTACTCCACGCCCTCCTCGGCGGCCTTTTCGCGGCATATCTCCTCGATTATATCCGCATAGGAAAGTCCGGTGTTTACCTCCGCCGGCTTCTCGGCCGGTTTTTCCTTTTTCACGGGAGTCACGATTATATGCTCGGACTCGGCAGGCTTATCCTCTTTCGAGTCCGCCTCCACCGCGAGCTTGCGCTCGGAGCGCTTATAGGTACGGGAAATGGTAACAGCCAGCTTTGTCGGTGAACCGAAACTATCGAGCAGAGCCTGCTCGTCATCGGCCTCATCAAGCATTTTGTTGTACTGCGCGAGGATATCTTCCTTGTCCTCTTTAAACATAAATGCCAGAAGTTTTGAAAGCTCCGCCATATATTTTTGCCTGTTAATATGCGTCACCTCCGTATGGTTTCGTCAGTTTATCTACTAAATCTATAATATTATAGACAAAAAGAACACAGCGGTCAAGATTTTTTATATCTATTGACAAGGCTCGGCGCATTCGATAAAATAGTTTAGTTATTAAGATAAAGGAGAAATCATAATGGCAAAGGATAAAAAAGTTGAACAGATAACTGACATGGAGCAGGATTTCGCCCAGTGGTTCACCGATGTTTGCACCAAGGCGGAGCTTGTCGATTATTCCGGCATTAAGGGACTTTTCATCCTGCGCCCATACGGCTATGCCATTTGGGAGAATATACAGAAGGAGCTTGACAGGATGTTCAAAGAGGGCGGACATGAGAATGTTTCCATGCCCATGCTCATCCCCGAAAGCCTGCTTCAGAAGGAAAAGGATCACGTCGAGGGCTTTGCGCCCGAGTGCGCATGGGTCACCGTCGGCGGCTCGGAGGAGCTGCCCGAGAGGCTGTGCATCCGCCCGACCTCAGAAACGCTTTTCTGCGATCACTGGAGCCATATAGTCCATTCATGGCGCGATCTTCCGATGAAATACAACCAGTGGTGCTCCGTGCTGCGCTGGGAAAAGACGACCCGTCCGTTCCTGCGCGGAAGAGAGTTCCTCTGGCAGGAGGGTCACACCCTGCACGAGACCGAGGCCGAGGCACGCGAGGAAACTCTGCACCAGCTCGAGGTCTATGCGGACATGTGCGAAAATTATCTTGCAATGCCCGTTATCCGCGGCAACAAGACCGAGAAGGAAAAGTTCGCGGGCGCAGTGAACACCTACACCATCGAGTGCATGATGCATGACCATAAGGCGCTGCAGTCCGGCACGAGCCACTACTTCGGCACCGGCTTTGCAGAGCAGTTCAACATTACCTTCACCGACCGCGAAAATAAGCAGCGTTATCCGCACCAGACCTCCTGGGGCATGTCAACGCGCATAATCGGCGGCATAATCATGACCCACGGCGACAACAACGGTCTCGTTCTTCCTCCGCGCATCGCTCCCGTACAGGTCATAGTCGTTCCCGTTGCCCAGCACAAGGAGGGTGTCACCGAAAAGGCCGCCGAGCTTTACGATGCACTCAAGGCGGCAGGCATCCGCGCCAAGATAGATCTCAGCGACAACAGCCTCGGCTGGAAATGCGCGCAGTACGAGATGAAGGGCGTTCCCCTTCGTATCGAGATCGGCCCGCGCGACATTGAAAACGGCGTATGCATGGCGGTAAGGCGCGATAACGGCGAAAAGACCTCCGTCGCGCTCTCCGAGCTGACCGCAAAGGTTCCCGAGCTGCTCGACGCCGTGCAGCAGGGTCTTTTCGACAAGGCAAAGAAGAACCTCGACGAGCACATTTTCGAAGCGCACTCCCTCGAGGAAGCAAAGCAGCTTCAGGAGGAGAAGGGCGGCTTCATCAAGACCATGTGGTGCGGCGAGCTTGACTGCGAGCTGAAAATGAAGGAGCAGGCAGGCATGTCCTCGCGCTGCATCCCCTTCAAGCAGGAAAACCTCGGCGACACCTGCCCGATATGCGGCAAAAAAGCAAAGCACATGATCTACTGGGGCGTAGCATACTAATGATAGTCTTGCGTAAAGCATGACATAAACCAAGCGGTTCGATGACAATCAGAAATCGCAAAGACCACATTCCGGTACCGGGCGATCCGGTGGACGGGAATGTGGTCTTTTTATATGAATGTATTACCAATTATATTTAGCTCTTTGCAAAAGCACGCCCCTTATAAGGCGAATACGGGAGGAAAATAGCAAACAGTCGTCAAGTTAAGTGTTTTTCGTTTCGTTTTCCTTGTCTGGCATTGCCCGATATGCGTGATCCTCCACATATATCATCATGCGGTTGCGCAGTACCACATAGAAAAGTATGGCAAGCATACTGCCGATTGCGCCCAAAAGCGGATATGCATCGGTGCCTCGCAATTTCAGCGCTGTCCATATGATAATACCGATCCACGACACAACGCACAGGACAATCGTTGCAATATGTTCTTTCAGCCATTTTTTCTTGAAAAACGCTATCTTTTCTTTCAGCGTAAATGTACTGTTATCCAGTGCAGTCACAAGATTACTGTCGGCAGCTTTCTTGAAGTCCTCTGTGGCAAGCCGTTCTCCGGCAACAAGTTCGTTGATGCTCACACCGAATTCTTTCGACAGCAGCGACAGCATTTCGACATCGGGCATATAGTTACCGTTCTCCCAACGGGAAACGGTTTTGTTGGTCACGCCGAGCTTTGCTCCGAGCTGCTCCTGCGTCATACTTTTCTCTTTTCGCAGGGTGGCTATGAATTTTCCGATTTTGATTTGATCCATTTTATATCCCTCCGAAGAAAAGTATAACGCAGTTTTCATGAGAATGCTTCCCCACAAAGAGCGAATTAACTTGACAAACCGGAATTTGTCAATCCAATTGCTTTTTGATTTCAGATTTTACTTTATCCAAATCACTGCAAGTGAGTATCGGAATGAGACGGTTGATCTCGTCTACACTCTTATCCCACCACTTGAATTTCAGTAAAATGTCAATCATTTCATCGTCGAAACGGTTGCGGAGTTTTTTTGCTGGATTTCCAACAACGACTGTGTATGGTTCAACATCACTGCCGACTATGCTGTTTGCTCCGATAATAGCACCGTCTCCGATGTGTACCCCAGGAAGAATGACCGCGTTTTGTCCGATCCATACATCATTTCCGATGACGGTATCTCCTTTTAAAGGGAGATCAGTCTTTTCAGGCGGAGACATCTCCCATCCCTCCAATGTATAGAACGGGAATGTGGAAACGGAGTTTATTTGATGATTTGCACCGTTCATAATAAACTCAACTCCGGCGGCGATCTGACAAAACTTTCCGATGATAAGCTTGTCTCCGTTCCACTCATACAGATGTGAAACATGGCTTTCAAAATCCGAATCAGCGATATAGGTAAAGTTTCCGACAATTATGTTCGGATTTGTAATCGTCGGCTTCACATATATTTCTTTGTCATACCCTGCAATCGGATGTATTGTATTTGGGTTTGGGTGTTTCCCGTCTTTCATCTTGATTCCCTCCGCAAATTCCGATTTGCCTAACCGTTATCATCACAACAGTCAATCCGGCGTGCTTTTTATACTATTTTTGTCCCGTTTAAAACGGCGCTTACAAGCTCATCGCCGTCATAGCCGAGCTTCAGCAGAAAAAACGGCTCATCGTCGTTTTCAAGAAGGCGGAGGAATATCTTATCCCCCTCCCACAGTGTGAGGTCATAGAGCTTTTTTCTGTCTATCCATTCAAGCTCACCCTCGTCGCAGTTCTTAATCTCGCCCTCAAAGCCGTCGGCGGTGAACAGGTGCATGTACTCCGACTCGCACTTGGTATTTATAAAGGTGACTATTCCGCGGCAGCGCCACGAGGTAAGCGTAAGCCCGGTTTCCTCCCTTGCCTCGCGCAGCAGGCACTCGTCGGGGCTTTCGTCGGCCTCGAATTTTCCGCCGATGCCGATCCATTTATCGTGATTTATGTCGTTTTTCTTCTTCACGCGGTGCAGCATGAGATATTCGCTGCCGCGGCTTATGTAACAAAGAGTAGTATTGAGCATTACAAACCTTCTTTCATGTAAAAATTCCGGCCAAAAGGCCGGAATTTTGAATTACTCGATCTCAAGCTTCATCGGAAGCCAGAATGTGAAGCCGTAAAGCATGGTGTTGATAAAGCAGCGGGTATCGTCATACCACACTTTTTTGCCTGCCTTTTTAGCAACGATGAAATACTCCGCAAGGTGCATTCCGTAAAGTGCCAGAGGCAGAACGGGGTTCTTCTTCCAGATTGAATAGGCGATGGTTGCCGCGCTCAGGCCGAGAACACCTCTGCGGGCGGTACTCCAATAGTTCATTGTAATTTCTCCTTATCCTAAATATCAGATGGGCTCATTATAGCAAATCTTTTCCGTTTAAACAAGACCTTTATTCCTTCCATGTGCGCTCGGATATGATATACCTCGGGCGGTGCTTTGTTTCCATATATATCTTGCCGATGTATTCGCCGATTATGCCCATGCAGATAAGCTGCACGCCGCTGACAAAGCAGATGATGCACGTCATGCTCGCCCAGCCGGCCACCGCGCGTCCGGCAAGTGCGGAAACGATCGCCCATATAACACCCACAAAGCTCAAAAGCGCAACGATAACGCCAAAGCTCATTATGAGCCTGAGCGGCTTTATCGAAAGGCTGGTTATCCCGTCGCCGGCAAGCGCCAGCATCTTGCGCAGAGGGTACTTGCTCTTTCCGGCAATGCGCTCTGCCCTTTTATATTCAACGCTTGTGCTTTTAAATCCGACAAGCGGAACCATTCCTCGCAGGAATAGGTTTACCTCTTTAAACTTTGCAAGCTCGTGCAGCGCGCGTGCGCTTATCAGCCTGTAGTCTGCGTGGTTATACACGATATCCGCCCCCATGGCGGAGAGAAATTTGTAAAATCCCTGCGCAGTCGTTCGCTTAAAGAGACTGTCGGTCTCGCGGTCGTTTCTTACACCGTAGACGATATCACAGCCGTCGAGATATGCTCGGACCATGTCGTCCATCGCGTTTATATCGTCCTGTCCGTCGCAGTCGATAGATATACTTATATCGCAGCGATCCTTCGCCTCCATAAGTCCGGCAAGCACGGCGTTCTGATGGCCGCGGTTGCGGCTTTGGCTTATGCCTATGTAGTGCTCGTCGCTCGCAGCAAGGGCGCGGATAATATCCCACGTTCCGTCGCTGCTGCCGTCGTTTACAAACAGTATGCGGCTGTTTTCGGAAACGAGCTTTTTTTCGGCAAGCTCATGCAGCTTATTTAGAAACATCGGTGCCGTTATCGGCAGCACCTCCTGCTCGTTATAGCAGGGAATGACAATATACAAAACGGGGTTTTCCATCGCGTTCTCCTAAGTAATATGGTATATAAATTTTAACCTCTCGCCATTGCGGTGTCAATTAAGAATTTCCCGTTGATTTATGACGTATATTGCAGTAAAATGGTTTATTACATTTTTCAGGAGGCAACACAAATGAGCTACATTCCCACAGTCGATCAGGCAAGAGAGCTTGTCGCCGAGTTCAACAAAGAGCCGTTCCACCTCCAGCATGCCGAGACCGTTTCCAAGGTCATGGGCGAGCTTGCAAAGGAGTTTGATCCCGAGCGAGTCGATTACTGGGCCGCCGTCGGCATGCTTCACGATATTGATTTTGAGCTTTACCCCGAGCAGCACTGCGTCAAGGCGCAGGAGATGCTGCGCGACAAGGACATAGACGAATCGGTGATCCACGCCGTCATAAGTCACGGCTACGGCATATGCATCGACGTTGAGCCTGAGCTTTTCATGGAGAAGGTCCTGTTTGCAACCGACGAGCTTACCGGCCTTATCGGTGCCGTCGCGCTCATGCGTCCGACCGGCATATCCGATATGGAAGTAAAATCGGTCAAGAAAAAGTTCAAGGACAAGAAGTTCGCCGCCGGCTGCTCGCGCGACGTTATCCTGCGCGGAGCCGAAATGTGCGGCTGGGATCTTGACACGCTTATTCAGAAAACGCTCGATGCAATGCGCGCATGACAAAAATTTTCATCGCTGACATCGGTCTTCTGGATATTGAAAGCTGCCTCGGCAAGGTGTCTCCTGCGCGGCGCGAAAAGACGCTGCGCCTTGCCGGCGATGACGACAAGCGCCGCAGTCTCGGCGTTGAGCTGCTGTTGAAAAAGGTCACGGGGCGCAGCGATTATGTTCTCAGTGAAAACGAAAAGCCGTTTTTCTCCGATAACGAGGTTTTCTTCTCGCTTGCCCATTGCGGAGACTATGCCGTGTGTGCCGTCTCCGATGTGCCGGTCGGCGTTGACATCGAGCTGCCGAGGGTCGGCGGCGCAAGACTTGCAAAGCGCTTTTTTCAGCCCGACGAGGCCGCGCTCGTTTACGCTGCCGATGACCCCGACCGCGAGTTCTGCCGCCTGTGGACGCTCAAGGAAAGCTATATAAAATATGCCGACCTGCGTCTTGGCGACGTGCGGAGCTTCTCGGTAGTAAGCGGCGCGGAGGGCTGCTCGTTTTCGAGCGCTTCCCACGGCGAATATCTCATCGGCTGCTGCGCTAAAACGCAGGATATCGGCGAAGTTATTGTTATTAATGAAAAAATCTGAGGTCAGCTTGACCTCAGATTTTTTCTAACAGTTCCGGAAGCTCGGACAGGGCATGTATCTCGTAATCTGCCGGGATATCCGCTCTGCCGGGCAGGCGCTTTGGGTTAAACCAGCAGGTTTTTATGCCGGCGTTTATGCCTCCGAGGATATCCGATGACAACCTGTCGCCGACGATGACGGCCTTATTGCGCTCAAAGCCCTCGATGCGTGAAAACACGATATCGAAAAACTTCTTTGTCGGCTTATCCGCGCCGAGCCGCTCTGATATGAAAATATCCTTGAAATACGGCGCTATGCCGGCGCTCTCAAGTCGGCTGTCCTGCACGGAAGCCGTGCCGTTTGAGACGATATAAAGCTCGTATTTATCTTTAAGCGCCTGCAAAAGCTCGGGCGCGCCGTCAACGAAATAATGACCTATGCCGAGGAGATATTCATAGCTTGCCTGTGCCATCTCGCTCGGTACATTTTTTATGCCAAGTTCAGCAAACAGCGCGTCAAAGCGCTTTACGAGCACCTGCTCGCGCGTCAGCTCGCCGCGCTCGAGCATTGCCCAGTGCTCGTCGTTTATCCGACTGTAGAGCGCTATGACCTCCGGCGTTGAGGGAACGCCGATGCGGTCGAAGGTTTTCTTTATGGCCGCAGCCTCGGCTTTGCCGAAGTCGAGCAGCGTATCGTCAATGTCCAAAAGCACATACTTTATCATGGTTTTCTCCTCAGTGCACAAGGTAAAAGCTCCAGTCTGTGCGCAGCGAGCGCGGAGCAGTGTCCACAAGCTTTGAAAGCCAAAGCTCAAACGTCAGATTGTAATTATCGAAAAAGCTCATGCGCGCCTTTGCCCCGTCGCGTCCGAACTCAAAGCCCGGCTTTTCGACAACAGCGTCAAACATTCCGCTCACCTGCTCGTAAACCTCGTTCATCATGTCCGGCGACGGCGCGCCGAAGGTGAGCGCTTTCAGCCTTTCGGCGTTTGCGCAGAACCAATCCCAGAAATTTTTGAGCTTTTCGCTGTCGATGGCGCGCGGCGCAAAGTGCGAGTTTTTCTGCTCGATTATCTCCATAACTCCGAGCGCCGAGGCCGATTCCAGCTCCGGAGCGCATTTTTTAAGCTCGCTCATTTTTTCCGCCGCCCGGATCTTGCGCCCGGTCGCGGCATAAAGCGTTGCCCATGTGACGAGCATCTGCGGCGGAGAATAGTTATACCTTTGCGCCTCGTAAAGCTCAAACTCGGCATCGTCATACCTGCGCATCATGACAAAGCAGCTTGCCAGATTGCCGTGCACCGAGCCGAGAAGCGGTTCCTCTCTGACAGCCGGAACCTCGTCCTTTTTCGGGCGCGAGAGAATTTCGTCAAGCGTTTTGGCATATGCACTGGCGGCGGCCTCGTAATGGCGCTTTGCGTGCAAACACTTTGCCAGCATGAGATAGACCATGTAAAACTCCGGCTCGCGCTTTGCCGCCTCGCCGTAATAGACGATCGCCATGTCCGTGATCCCGGTTTTATCCCAGCACACGCCGGTGAAGAAATTTACCGCCGCGAAATCCGCATCGCTGCGGCAGGCATCCAAAAGCCTGTCGAGCTTTTTTGCCGCGGCAGTGTATCTTCCGCCGCTTATCAGGTTGAGCGCGCCGACAAGCTCAAGGCGCGACGCCGCATCGTCGGCAAAGGCAGGCTCCATAAGCTCACCGAACATGCGGCAGTGGGCGCTCCACGAGCGCTCATAGCCGTCGGACACCTTTTTGTTTTTCAGCAGCAGCTGTGTGCATTTATTCCGTATTTTTCTCCGCTTTTCGTCCATAGTAAGTACCTCGCCGTTTTATGCACTGAATTATATGACAAAGCCATGTTTGTGTAAAGCGAAAAAAACTTATATTTTTTGAAAAATATATCCCCCCACCCGGCTTGTGAAGGCTCATTTGGCATGTTAAACTTCAAACATAAGAAGTCTGCACTAACCCACTCTAAGCGATCGGAGAAATGACAATGAGCACACTTACAAGCACGATAGAGCAGTATTGGACACGCCGCGCAAGCTCCTACACCGAGGTTGTCCGCAAAAATCTCGCCGACGGCTGGGACTGCAAATGGGCCGACGAGCTTATCCGCAACTTCCCGAAGGCCGAAGGAAGGACGCTCAAGGTGCTTGACATCGGCACCGGCCCGGGATTTTACGCCATTATTCTTGCCTCGCGCGGCTATGACGTGACCGCCGTCGATCTGTCCGAGGGCATGATAGAGCAGGCGAAGCACAACGCCGGTTCTCTTGCCGAGAAGATCCGCTTTTTCAAGATGGACGCGCAGGAGCTGAGCTTTCCCGACAACGAGTTTGATGTTATCGTAACGCGAAACCTCACCTGGAATCTGCCCGACCCCGTGAAGGCCTACGGCGAGTGGCGGCGCGTTCTGCGCGACGGCGGCGTGATGCTCAACATCGACTCAAACTGGTACGCCTATCTTTTCGACGACGAAAAAAAGTGTGAAAAGCTCGCAGACAGGGAGAATGTCCTTAATGCAGGCTTTGAGGATCACGACAGCTACGACGAAAGCTGGCTTATGGAAAACATATCGCGCACGCTGCCGATGGGTAAGCTTCCTCGCCCTCACTGGGATGCGGTGACGCTGCTCAACCTCGGCTTCAAAAACGTAAGCGCGGACACTTCCGTCAGCCGCAGGCTCTGGAGCCGCGAGGAGATGCTCAACTACGCATCCACTCCTTGCTTTCTGATAAGAGCCGTAAAATAACTCTGAAATGGAGAGGAACAATGAAAAAAAGAATAATCGCACTTATGCTCGCACTTATCATGGTGCTGAGCCTTGCCGCATGCAGCAGCAATGATAACGGCGCTGCCGATGACGGCGAAAAGATACTCCACGTCGCGGAAAGCTTCGCCTACCCCAGCCTTGACGCGCACAAGGAGTACTACGGATGGTACACCTCCATCTACGGCATCACAGAGGCACTATTCAAGATGGGTGATGACAGCTCGGTTCAGCCCTGTCTTGCGGAAAAGGCAGAGGTCTCCGACGATAACCTTACCTGGACCGTTACGCTCAAGGACGGCATAAGCTTCTCAAACGGCAATGCCGTGACCGCAGAGAATGTCATCGCAAATCTCAAGCGCTGCGGCGAAGTCAACGTGCGCTTTGCGCAGTTTGCCGACTACGAATACAAAGCTGTCAGCGACAAGGAATTTACGATAACCACCGATGAAATTTACCCCACGCTCGTAAATGACCTTGCCTCTCCCGAGATGGCGATAATGGATCTTGACGCATCTAATGATATCGACAATGCCCCTGTTGCGACCGGCCCATTTGTTGTAAAGTCTTTCCAGCCTGAAGGCACTGTGGAAGTCAGCCGCAACGACAAATACTGGGGCGGAGACGTTAAGCTTGACGGCGCGGTGTTCTACTACATGCAGGATGATGAGTCCAAGCTCATGGCAATGCAGAACGGCGAAATTGACTGCTACACCTCGGTCACAGCCGCCGCAAAGGAGATATTCGACGCATCTCCCGACAAGTACACGGTGACGGACATTCCGGCAACAAGATTGCAGTTTTACATGCTCAACCAGAACCGCCTGAGTGACGAGCTGAGACAGGCAATAAACCTCACCGTTGACTGTGACGCTATCGCTTCCTATTTAAACGGCACGGTCACAGCCGCCGTCGGCCCCTTCGGCACGGCAACGGCTTACGGCAAGGCGACAAAGCCCGCCGTTGACACGGCCGCGGCAAAGGCCGCGATTGAAGAAGCCGGATACACTCTCGGCTCTGACGGCATCTATGAGAAGGACGGACAGGATCTCAATCTCAACATATGCTACTATCCGGCCCGCTCGCTCGACTCGCTGGCGCTTCTCATTCAGGAGCAGCTCAAGGCCATCGGCGTCGGCTCCTACCTCACCTCTCAGGAGGACGCGGACGCGACCTACATTCTCTCCGGCGACTATGACATTGCTCTCTACTGCATGATAGCCGACAAGAACGGCGACCCGTACTATTTCATCGATACCGTGCTTCGTCCCGGCGGCTACTGGGCCTCGGCAGGCTTTGAGAGCGATAAGGCAAACGAACTTATCGCTAAGCTTCAGGTCGAGACCGACTCGGCCGAGCGCGCACGCCTTGCTAACGAGATCGTCCAGCTCGCCATTGACGACAATGCCATCGGCTGCGTCGGACTTTTCAACAACATTACCGTTTCCGCAAAGAACGTCAGCGGCATACACGAAACCAGCCCCTTCGACTTCTACCGCATCGACGCTGACACAGACATGTAATAACCCCTGCGTCGGGAGCCTCACCCCCCCGGAGGCTCCCGATATGCAGGCTGAGGTGAAATAATATAAAAAAGCAAATTTTAAAACGCCTGCTGCATCTTGCAGTGATAATAATAGGGCTGAGCTTTCTGACCTATCTTTTAATGTACATATCGCCCGGTGACCCTGCGCTGAAGAAGTTAAATGCGCAGGGTATCAGTGTTTCTGAGGAAACTTTGGAAACAGCGCGCGAGGAGATGGGATTAAACGAGCCTTTCCTTGCCCGATACGCAAACTGGCTGTCAAACGCACTGACAGGTGACCTCGGGGCCTCGTATAAGGACGGTCTGCCCGTTGCTAACAAGCTTATGCACGCAATGCGCTATACGCTTATTTTAAGCGCAGCAAGCCTTGCAGTTTCGCTTATAATCTCGCTTCCGCTTGCCGTTATCACCGCCGTAAAGAAAGACGGCGTGCTTGATAACATTGTCAGGCTGCTGAGCTTTATCGGAAATTCGCTGCCGAATTTTCTTATTTCGGTGCTCCTTATGTACTTTTTCTGCGTCAAGACAGATCTGCTGCCGGTCATCGCCGATGAAAGCGTCAAGGGGCTTATTCTTCCCTGCCTTGCGCTGACTATCCCCATGTGCGCTCGCTTTTTGAGGCAATTTCGCGCCGAGGTGCTTGAACAGCTCGGGCGAGACTATGTCCTCGGTGCAAGAGCGCGCGGCGTAAAAAGCTCGGTCATTCTTTTCAAAAACGTGCTGCACAACGCTGCGATACCCATTCTCACCATCGTTGCGCTGTCCGTCGGGACGCTGCTCGGCGGCAGCGTCGTTGTTGAAACGATTTTCCGTTGGCCGGGTATAGGCAAGCTCGTCATGGACTCGATCACCGCGCGCGACTACCCCGTAATTCAGGGCTTTGTGATATTCACAAGCTGCATATATGTTCTCATAAATCTTGCAGCCGATCTCTGCTATCGCCGTCTCGACCCTAGGGTCGGGCAAATGTGAGGTGAGCGCATGGATCTTACTATGACTGCACGCAAAAAGCAAAAACGCAGACTCTGCGTTTTTCTCACTCTCGCCGGAGTTCTGATGCTCATCGGGCTGCTCGCTCCGCTTATCGTTCCGAACGACCCAAACGCGACGAACGCCGCGAACATGAACGCCTCTCCGAGTGCGAAATATCTCTTTGGAACCGACCGATACGGAAGATGCGTTTTCTCCCGTGTTATCATGGGCGCGCGCACCTCGATATTCTCGGCCGTTATTCTCGTTGCGGTAACGTTCGTTATCGGAACCGCGCTCGGCATGGTCGCCGGGTGGTACGGCGGCGCGGTTGACAGCATAATCATGCGCATTGTAGATATCATGCTCGCATTTCCGCAGATGGTGCTTGCCATCGCCGTTGCCGGAATACTCGGCGGCGGCATGATAAACGCCATGCTTGCAATGGGGCTGTCGGGCTGGACGCTTTATGCGCGGCTTGCGCGCGCACAGGTCATCGCAATGAAAAACGAGCCGTTTATAAGCGCAGCGCGCCTTTCCGGCTGCTCGAATACGAAAATAATGCTGCACTATCTTCTGCCGTGCATGCTCGGCGGACTTATAGTCAACGCTGCGACGCAGCTCGGCGTTATGATGATCGGCATTGCAGGCCTCTCCTTCCTCGGCATCGGCGTTACCGAGCCGCACGCCGAGTGGGGCAGCATGATAAATCAGTCGCGCGCTTATATGCAGCTGGCTCCTTGGGCGACGCTCGCCCCGGCCGGGGCGACGGTCGTGACGGTCATGATATTCAACTGCCTCGGCGATTTTTTGCGCGATTATCTCGATGTGGAGGCGGCAAAATGAGCGATAAAACTATTTTGTCCCTCGAAGGACTTTGCGCCGGATACGGCCGCGGCGACGCCATATCGGATATAAGCCTTTCGCTTTCAACCGGCGAGGCGCTGTGCGTTGTCGGGCAATCCGGCTGCGGAAAGAGCACACTTTTAAAATCCGTGATAGGCGTATTCGACAAGCCCGTGATAAGCGGCGGCGACATTGTGTTTGACGGCTGCCGCCTGTCCGAGCTTTCGCAAAAGCGCCGCTGCGCGCTCACGACCTCCGGCATGGGCTTTATATTTCAAACCCCCGGCGCGGCATTCAACCCGATAAGGAGCTACAAGAAGCAATTTATCGAAACCCTGAAAAGCCACGACAAATACGACGCTAAATCATTTTTGCCGTCGATCAAAGACGTTTTCTCAAGGCTCGGGCTTCAGGACTGCGAGCGCATCCTCGCCTCCTGCCCGTATGAAATGAGCGGCGGCATGAATCAGCGCATCGCGCTTGCTCTCGTGATTCTCATGCAGCAGAAGCTTCTGCTTGCCGACGAGCCGACGAGCGCACTTGACGCAGTGACGCGCCGAACCGTTGCCGACGAGCTGATCGCAATGCGCACAGACTGCGGCATAGCGCAGATGATCGTGACGCACGACTTTGCGCTTGCCTCCTACGTCGCCGACCGCATCGCCGTTATGCACTGCGGCAGAATAGTCGAGCTTGCCCCGGCAAAAGAGCTTGTGTCGTCTCCCCTGCATCCGTACACCAGGATGCTGCTCGAGGCCGTTCCGGCACTCGGCGGCAGCATCCCGACGTTTTCCGACGCGCCGGTGCAAAGTGCCGGCAAGCTCATCGAGGCGTGCGCCGGTCACTTTGTTCTATCGGAGGTTTGAGCATGAAAAACATATTGAGCGTTAAAGATCTCTGCAGAAGCTATGAGCGTAATGATATTAAAACCGAGGCTCTTCACGACGTGAGCTTTGAGCTTAAATATGGCGAGATACTCGGCATTGTCGGCACCTCCGGCAGCGGAAAAAGCACGCTTCTTCGCCTTATCAGCGGCCTTGAAGCGCCGGATGCAGGCTCCGTTATCTTCGACGGGCGCGAGCTTGGGCAAAAGCGCACGCTTGCCGATAAGCGCGATATACAAATGATATTTCAGGATGCAGGTGCATCCTTTCATCCGCGCAGAACGATAGCAAGCTCGATAAATGACGCATTCCAAAGTCTCATGGGAAAGGGCGCTGTCCTTGATCTTGACTCACTCTGCATTGAGGTCGGCTTGAACTCATGCCTTGCGCGACGCTATCCCGGCTCGCTCAGCGGCGGTCAGTGCCAGCGCTTTGCCATTGCGCGCGCTATCGCGTCCTCGCCGCGTGTTTTGTTGTGCGACGAGATAACAAGCGCACTGGACGTTTCCTCGCAGGCGCAGATACTCGAGCTTTTATCCTCGCTGCGGGCCGAAACCGGAATGTCGATGATCTTCGTTTCGCACGATATTGCCGTTGTGAGCACGCTGTGCGACAGGATAGCGGTCATGCGCGGCGGAGACATCGTCGAACAAGGCAATACAAAAAGCATTATTTCAGCTCCGCGGAACGAATATACAAAGGAGCTTATAGCATCGGTGATGGAGGTAAAGCATTGAACACAGGCAAGAAAATTCAGCAATTTGTTAATGTTCCGGGAACACGGCTTAACTACCCCGAAACAGTGATCTTCGGCGCTCACGACGGAAAATGCGTTACCGTATCCGCCGGTGTTCACTGCCGCGAATACGTAGGCATACAGGCAGTTATTGAGCTTGCACGGACTATTGACCCAAAAGATATATACGGTGAGCTTCACTTAGTGCATGCATTCAATTACGATGGTCTCATCTGCCGCTGCTCGGACGTTTTTCCGTCCGACGGGAAAAACCTCAATCGCGTTTTTCCCGGCAGCACATGCGGAACCGACGCCGAAAAGCTTGCTGCATTCCTTGAGGAAACCGTGATACGTCACAGCGACTGCATAGTCGATCTGCACTCCGGCGGCGGCTATGAATATCTTACGCCGCACGTCTATCTTCACGGCGCGGCAGCTCCGGAGGTCTGCGCGCAATCGCAGGAGCTTGCGATGCATGTGGGCGTTCCGTACGCCGTGCGCTCGCAGGCGAAAAACGGGTTTTACAGTCACGCCGGTACCTGCGGCGTTCCGGCCGTTCTGATTGAGCGCGGCTGCTGCGGCCTGTGGTCAGAAGATGAATCCTCCCGTGATATCGAGGACGTAAAGAACATTCTGCGCTTCCTTGGAGTTTTGCGGGACGGGATTCCCTCAGTCAGGAAGAACCCCAGGATTTTTGATCGCGGAGAATATTTGGACGCACCTGTAAGCGGCTGCTGGTATCCTGCCAAGGCGGTCGGCGAGCGTATAAAGGCAGGCGAAAGTCTCGGCCGGATATGCGATATATTCGGCGAGCTGCTGCACGAGGAATTTGCAAAACACGACGGCGTTATTCTGTATCAGACGGCGTCGCTCGGCATAGAAAAAGACTGCCCAATGGTTGCATATGCAATCGAGGAAAGGTAACGATATGGAAGAGATGGAAAAACGGGTCCTGGACTACTGGACCGTGCGTGCGCACGACTTCGGCGTTGTACGCCGCAATGAGATACATAATAAGCTCAGCAAGCGCTGGAGCGACGAGCTTGACAGGCTGCTTCCGGAGGGAAAGCTTCGCATTCTTGATGTCGGCACGGGTACGGGATATTTTGCCGTACTGCTCGCCGCAAAGGGGCACACGGTCACGGGGATCGACCTCACCCCGGCAATGATAGGCGAGGCAAAGGCTCTTGCAGACGAGCTTGATATCAGTGCACGGTTTGAGGTAATGGACGCACAGTCTCTCAACTTTCCCGACGAAAGCTTTGACGCCGTAGTCACGCGCAATCTCACTTGGACACTGCCTGAACCGGAGCGCGCATATTCGGAATGGCTCCGCGTTCTCGCACCAGGCGGGATCCTCATAAACTTCGACGCAAGCTACGGCAACAATGTCCGCAACAATGAGCATAAAGGAACTCATCTGCCCGTCGGCAATGTCTATGGCCACTGCGGAATGACGCCCGAGCTTGAGAGCGAAAACGCGCAAATCACGCTCTCAATGCCGATAAGCAAAAAACCCCGTCCCGAGTGGGACGCCGAGCTTCTCAAATCACTTGGCTGCGCCGACTGCGGCTTTGACAAATCCGCAGGTACGCGCATACTCGCGGAAAACGATCTGAGTGATGCGCCGATGTTCCTCGTGTGGGCAAAAAAATAGCAAAAAGCAGCCTTTCGGCTGCTTTTTTACTAACATTTGTACTTTTTCATATTGACGCAGCCGTTGGACTTAAGCCGACAGCATCTCATATGCAAGCTTGTCGTCCATATCGACTATACTTCACGCGCGCCTTCAAGCTCAAGAAGGCGTATTTTTTTGTCCACTCCGCCGGCATAGCCGGTCATGCTGCCATCAGCGCCGAGAACGCGGTGGCACGGCACTATTATTGATATAGGGTTGTGCCCCACCGCTCCGCCGACAGCCTGTGCGCTTTTTGTTACGAGCTTTCGGGCGATCTCGCCGTAGCTTGCGGTCTGGCCGTAGGGAATTTTCATAAGCTCATCCCATACGCTGCGCCGAAAAGCAGAGCCGTTCAGCTTCAAAGGCGGCACAAAATCCGGCTCATGGCCCGAAAAATAAATATCCAGCCAGCGCTCTGTCTGCTCAAGCACCGGAGTGAGCACCTCGGTGCGCTCACTTTCAATACCGGCGGCAAAATATTTTGCGCCGTAAAACCACAGGCCGGTCAGGCTTTTCTCATTCGCGGCAAGCAGTATCCTGCCGACCGGAGATGAATAATCATGTATATATGTCATTTCTCCACACTCCTGTTCACTGCACAGCTTTGCTGCACACAAACGCCGTCTTCACGGCAGTACAGCGCGGTTATGGCTTCATCGCCGCTTTGGAACAACTCATAGTTCGTTCCGCTTTGCGAAACCGTGCCGACAACGATATATGCGGCATCGCTGTCGATGCTGTCCGGCAGCGCACCGGGCGCATAATATTCGAGCGAAATGAGCCTCCCATCCGCTTCAAACTGCGAAACCTCTATCTTCTCCGGCTCTGCAATGATTTTGACCACAACGTTTAAATACGTGCCGTATGTCATTGTTTTTCCGCCTTCATACCGCTTCACGCTGTCACTGAGCGAAAAGTTTCCGCTCAGGCCCTCGCCGCGGTATTCCGCGCCGTCTCCCGCTACAGCATACACGACTCCGGACGCTGTCTGATAAACCGGATTTCGTTGTACTATGCACGCCGAGCTCGAGCTCAGATACAGTGTCGCGTTTATCGTAACCTCTTCCGCATCGTCATTGACGCTGTGCAGATCTACGGATGCATCGGTCATCGCGTCATCAACATGGGTGTATAGCGTGTTATCGTCCATCGAAGCAAAACACGCAATTCCGTCAATACCGTTAAAAACATATTCTCCGTCGACATACTCGGCATAGACTCTGTCTTCGCCATCAGGCCAAGGCTGCGTAGTTATGAGAACACCAACAAGCCTGTCGTGCGGGTTGACCATTGAAAATTTGCCCGACGCGCCGAGCGCGAACGCCGCTGCCATAGCGCCGATAATAACGACTGCCGTGATTATTACCCTTATCGTCTTTTTAGCTTTCATTCTCGTCCTCCAGTATACCGTCAAATTTCAGAATATCCCCAACATCGCATCCGAGATAATAACATATCTTATTGATCGTTCCGAAGCGGATGCCCTTTGCCTTGCCGCTGCGCAGTATCGAAAGGTTCGCTTCGGTTATCCCGATAAGCGCGCACAGCTCCTTTGATGTCATGCCGCGCGCTTTCAAAACATCTTCAAGATGTACCCTTATCGCCATATGTCCCACCTCAGATAAAAAGGTCATTATCGTCGCGCAGACGGCGATTTTCGATCAGGAGGCGAGTCAGAAGCAGCGCAAACAGCGTAAATACCACGCTGAAAACGGGTATATTTAGGCTTACCGCTATATAGGTGCGCACATTGATGAAGGCTTCCTGAAGAAAATTGAATCCAACCGTTGCGGCAGACGGGGCGATGAGCGAAACACAGCACAGCTTTGTCAGGCGGTCGGCTTTTTCCGTAAGTTTTTCCCCCCTGCGCCCGGCATCGGTAAGCTCGCCAACGTGAATAACTATCATAATGTCCAGCACATACGGAAGCGCGGCGACCGCAAACTGCAAAAGGGCAAACACTGTGTCGACGGTCTGCCTGTTCGAAAAGCGGATATTCTGTGCGCTTCCCGTACCCAATATTATGATACACGCTGCGCACAGCATCGACAGAGCATACAGCGCCATACCGAAATAGTCCATCAGCTTATCCCTGTCTCCTTCGCGCATCAGCCGGACTGCGAAAACTATGAAATATAAAATAAGCGCCGACCATGTCGTCATGCTGAAGCTCGTTTTCACAATATAGTCCGAATCCGTATACGGCAGCTCAATGCACTGCGGATCTGTCATAACATACAGCGTCGTCAACAGCGAAAATGAAACCAGCCCCAGCAGCGCTTTCTCCCACGCGCTTTTTCTGCGGTCGCACACTACCGGTATCATCGGCAGCAGCGAGAAACCGATCCACAAAGCAAACGCGGCACCTACGCCAAAACCTCCAAGACTGTGCAGCGCGCGCAGGCCGAGTCCGATCTGCTCAAACGGGAAGTTATAAATGGCCGAAAATGTCTCCTGCATCTGCGCAGTGAGCACATAAAGCGCGATTATAGCTACACTCTCTGCCGCAAGAATTGCAAAAAGTTTTTTCCTACTCACGATATCATCCTCCCAAAATTATTGTTTTTCGATAATTATACTATACAAGCAAAATTATCGTTTGTCAATAATTTTTCGCGGTATTAATAAAATTCATACCCACTTGAATTTCACTAATTTCCCTTTTTGGCTTTGCTGCGTTAAAATGAAAAAGTCCGCTCAGGCGGAGGATAATAAGGGAGAGAGAGTTTACTTATGAAAAAAACAAAGAATTTTGCGAGCCGCTGGGGATTTATCCTCGCCTCTGTCGGCTCTGCCGTCGGCATGGCAAACGTTTGGGGATTTCCGCACAAGCTCGGCGCAAACGGCGGCGGAGCGTTTTTGCTGATATATCTGCTGTTTGTGTTCATATTCAGCTATGTCGGCCTGCCGGCCGAGTTTGCCATGGGCAGACGCGCGCGCACAGGCACCCTCGGGACATATGAAAGCGCATGGGCAACGCGCGGCAAGGGCTTTGGCAAGGCCGGCGGCATTCTCGGCTGGCTTCCGCTTGCCGGATCGCTGTGCATCGCCATCGGCTATGCCGTTATCGTGACGTACATCCTCAAGGCGCTTGTCGATTCCCTCGTCGGAACGCTCATGACGGCCGACACCGCCGCATGGTTCGGCGAGTTCTCGTCGACGCCGATGTCGGTCGTTCCGTACCACATCATAGTCGTTGCCGGAACGCTGCTGACGCTGTATCTCGGCGCGCACAGCATTGAAAAGACCAACAAGATCATGATGCCGCTGTTTTTCCTCATATTCATCGTGCTCGCCGTCAGGGTCGCATTTCTGCCCGGCGCCGCAGAGGGATACAAGTTCATGTTCACACCGCGCTGGGAAGCGCTTACCGACCCGATGATTTGGATATGGGCAATGGGGCAGGCATTTTTCTCGCTGTCGGTGACCGGCAGCGGCATGATCGTGTACGGCGCGTATCTTTCCGATGAGGAGGACGTTGTCGGAGTTGCGCAGCACACCGCGCTGTTTGACACTATCGCCGCCGTTGTTGCCGCGCTTGTGATCATCCCGGCCTGCTTTGCCTACGGCCAGGATGTCGGCGCAGGCCCGAGTCTTCTGTTCGTTACTCTGCCGACCATTTTGCAGGATCTGCCCCTGGGCAGGCTGTTTGCCATAATACTGTACGTTGCGATGATATTCGCCGGAGTAAGCTCGCTGCAAAACATGTTTGAGGCGGTCGCAGAATCGCTTATGCACAAGTTCCCCAAGCTCAGCCGCACTGCGGTGCTTGCAATTTTGTGCGTTCTCTGCCTGGGCTTCGGCATCGGCATGGAGCCGATCTCCAAGTGGGGTCCGTGGATGGATCTTGTTTCTATCTACATCATTCCTATCGGCGCAACGCTCGGCGCGATCTCGTGGTTCTATGTAATGAAGAAGAGCGAGCTGCTCAACGCAGTGAACACCGGCAGCACAAAGCAGCGCGGCAAGCTGTGGTACAGCGTCGGCCGCTATGTTTATGTTCCGCTCGCGCTTATACTCTGCTGCGTAGCATTGTTCATGCAGGTTGCGTTTTAATATTGCAAAAATATAAGAGACGACTTTTAAAAAGGTCGTCTCTTTCTTTATAAGCTGCCGTGCACTTTGCATCGGTGCCGCCTTTGTGGGCAAACGGCGCTTATCTTCGACGCGCGGCATTTTACCAAAATTATTTTTCCGCTTCCTTTGAAAACTCGCCGCCGAGCGCGAACGCATGGTTCATCGGGCCGCGTCCTCTGCCCAGGTCGAGCATTGCTCCGAGCGCGCCGGATATATAGTCCTTTGCGCGGCGAACCGAGGTTTTCAGGTCATAACCCTTGGCGAGGTTTGACGCGATCGCGCTAGAAAGGGTGCAGCCCGTGCCGTGGGTGTTGGGATTATCTATGCGCTTTCCCTCAAACCAGCAGCACTCGCCGTCGGAATACAGCAGGTCGTTTGCGTCGTTTACGCTGTGTCCACCTTTGAGCAGCACCGCACAGCCGTGCTCGCGTCCTATCTTTTCGGCCGCCTTGAGCATGTCCTCTTCGTTTTCTATCTTCATTCCTGAAAGGATCTCACCCTCGGGGATATTCGGCGTTATCACCGTGCTTATGGGAAAAAGCTCATCGGCAAGCGTCTGCACGGCGTCGGTTTTCATAAGCGCCGAGCCGCTCGTTGCAACCATGACAGGGTCAACTACAATATTTTTGGCGTCATAATGCCTGAGTCTGTCGGCTATGACGCGGATAAGCTCCGAGGACGATACCATGCCGATCTTAACGGCATCGGGATATATATCCTCAAACACGGCGTCGAGCTGCTGGCGCAAAAACTCGGGCGATGCCTCTTCGATCGCAGAAACGCCGGTCGTGTTCTGCGCGGTGAGCGCCGTTATCGCGCTCATGGCAAAAACGCCGTTCATGGTCATTGTCTTGATATCCGCCTGGATACCGGCTCCGCCGCTGGAGTCGCTTCCTGCGATGGTGAGTGCTGTTTTCATGTTGTACTCCTTTCAGTCCGATGCAAAGCAAAGAAATGTTTCCGGCTTGCAGAAGTCGGTTATATAACAGTCGCTGAGCGCTTTAAGCTCCTCGGCCCGTTTTTCGCTTTTATCGTATACTCCGACAAGAATAAATCCGTCGCGCTTTGCCGTCCGCGCCGCGTGGATCGCATCCTCGAAAACCGCCGTTTCGCTTTTGGCCGTTCCGAGTGCATTCAGACATGCGCGGAAAATTTCCGGCTCGTCCTTGCCGCTGCCGACCTCGGCACATGTGAGTATATCGTCAAAATACTTTTCCATATCGCAGCGGCGCAGCGCGGCCAAAACATGGTCGTGCTCGCTTGCCGTTGCAACGGTCATTTTCACGCCGCTGCCTTGAAGCAGATCGAGAAACTCACGCACGCCGGGCTTGGGCTGCACAAGGTCATAGTAAAAATGCCTGACCATTTTGTTTATGCCGTCCTCGATCTCGGCGGTCGTCATTTCAAGGTCATACTCGCTCTTAAAATATGACGCTGTCTGGCTCAGGCTCAGCGCGCAAACGGCTTCGTTTACGTCCGGTCTCGGAGCAACACCGATCGAGGCGAGGTAGGTTTCCCCGGCGGTGTCCCATATGAACATTGAGTCAAACAGCGTCCCGTCAAAATCGAATATTGCGCTCTTTATCTTCATGCGCACACCATGTTTTCGGACAGGGCCTTGAGCGTTCTGCACTCGCTTTCTATATCCTCCGCGCCAAAGATCGCGCTGACGAGAGCAACTCCGTCAACACCCGTGCCGGAAAGCTGCATGATATTGCTCTCGGATATGCCGCCGATGGCGACGACCGGGATATCGACCGCCGCGCAGATATCGCGCAGAGTCTCCTTGGGCAGAACATCGGCATTTGCCTTTGTCGAGGTCGAGAACATAGCCCCGACGCCGAGGCAGTCGGCTCCGTTTTCAACGGCCTTGAGAGCCTCCTCAACGGTGTGCACGGAAACGCCGAGCATCATGCCGTCGCCGATCTTCTCGCGCACCTTGCTTGCTGCCATGTCCTCCTGCCCGACGTGAACGCCGTCGGCGTGGCACTTCACGGCAACGTCAACGTTGTCGTTTACGAAAAACGGCACGGAATATTTCCTGCACAGCGCGCCTATTTCGATCGCTTCGGCGAGAAACTCGTCGTCGTTAAGCTCCTTTTCGCGAAGCTGCACGCAGGTAGCGCCGCCCTTGAGCGCGGATTCGACCTGCTCGTAAAGGCTTTGCTTTCCGACCCATGCCCTGTCCGTCACGGCGTACAGGAGCATGTATTTTTTATCGCACTTCATATTTTGCACCTTCCTCAAGCTGCTCGGGAGTCAGATTATAAATTGCATCAATTATATAGTTTCGGTAAGAAGAGTTGCCGTCCATGGAGCCGAGCCTGTCATTCGCTATCTCACCGGCAAGGCCCATTGCACACACCGCCGCTGCCGCAGCCTCAAGCACATTATCGGGATTTGCGGTGACAAATGCCGCCGTCATTGCTGAAAGCTGGCAGCCGGTGCCGGTTATGGATGACATCATGGCGTTGCCGTTGCGGATGCAGAAGGCTCTGTCGGCATCGGCGACAATGTCGATAGCGCCGGTTATCGCGATAACGGCTCCGGTCTCGCGCGCAAATGCCTTTGCAAATTTAACGGCGTCGGCAAGGTTTGCCTCGGTCACCTTATCGGCAACGTCGGCATCGACGCCCTTGGTCGTTCCGCTGCCGGAGGCAATGGTTTTTATCTCGGAAATGTTTCCGCGGATTACGGAAAACTTCACCTCGCGCACAAGGCCGAGCGCCGTTTCCGTGCGCAGGCTCGACGCACCGGCGCCGACGGGGTCGAGAACGACGGGGTGTCCCAGCTCGTTTGCCTTTTTGCCTGCAATGTGCATCGACTCTATTGTGCGGCTGTTTAGCGTTCCGATATTAATATTAAGGCCTGAGCACACGCTCGTGATCTCCGCAACCTCGGCCTTGTCGTCGGCCATGATCGGTGATGCACCGCACGCGAGCACGATATTTGCGCAGTCGTTGACCGTGACGTAATTTGTGATATTATGAATAAGAGGGCATTTTGCTCTTACGTTTTCAAGCATTTTTCCAAGCATTTCGGTTTCCTCCTCACTGTGTCAGCGAAAGCTGCATACGGCCGAGAACTCCGGCCTTTTTAAGGCTGTATATCAAGACTGCGGATATCGCTGCGCCGCCTGCCGTTGATACGAAAAACGGGATGATGTATGCGTAAAACGCGATGGCCGCGGCCGACTGACCCATGAAGTATATCGCCACGGGGTAAGCACACAGGCCGCCGAGGATCGCCGTGCCGAACACCTCGCCGACAAGCGTTGCCGCAATATTGCCGGTCTTTTTATAGACAAGGCCGCACAGCAGTGCGCCGAACATGCTTCCGGGGAACGCCATGAGGCTGCCGAGTCCGAGCAGATTGCGGATAAGCGAGGCGACAAACGCCGCGCCCACGCCGTACGCCGGGCCGAGCAGCACCGCACATATAATGTTCACCATATGCTGAACCGGCGCGCACTTGCTGCCGAACACGGGAAAGGAAAACAGGCTTCCCACGACCGCAACGGCACAGAGGATACTCGCCGTCGCAAGCTTTTTTGTATTAACTTTTTTCATTTTTATTTCTCCTTCGGAATAAGCTGACGAGAGTTGAGCCCATATCGGTTTTGACGGGCAGATTTTCGCCCGTCAAGACAAAAAAGGCGAAAACAGCCGGAAGGGTGCGTCGAAAGGCAATATGTGTTCGGCTCTATTCAGCTTAAGAAAGCGGCTGTATTTATACCTGTATGCAGCGACGCTTCCATGCGTAAAATTCAGCCCGTCGATCCCGGCTGTCTGGAAGTTCGGTCGATGCTTGCTGGCATCCTCTCACGCCGGAACACGGCTTCCCATCGCTGTCATACAGAACTCAGGGCGCTCCCCCTCAGTCCGCTTCTCCTTTCCAAAAGATAAAAAAACGAAGACGCCCGATTCGAACGCCTCCGTTAAAAGCTCGTTGATGACTTCCTCCGGCGGCATTATCCGCATCAGGTTAAAGGGTCGAAGGTATGTCCTTCCTCTCAGCCTGTCAGCACAAGCTCCCCTGTTTTTTTGCCTGCCCATTATACTACCGGCAGTCCAAAATTGCAATAGCGTTATAAACTTTTAGGGGATATGATTTTCACAGTTATCGGGTCAGATAAAAGGAGTATTAGCATTATGGCTTCAAATAAAGATTATTTAACCTTTGTATTGGAACAACTATCAGACTTAGACGATATATCCTACCGAGCAATGATGGGCGAATATATCCTCTACTTCCGAGGAAAAATCATCGGCGGTATCTATGATGACCGCTTGCTTGTAAAACCTGTCCAGTCTGCAATCTCTTTCATGCCGACAGCAACTTATGAATTACCGTATGAAGGTGCAAAAGAAATGCTCTTAGTTGAGGATATTGACAACAGAGATTTTCTCTGCAATCTGTTCCTGTCCATGTATGAGGAACTTCCTGCCCCAAAGGAAAAGAAAAACACCTCCAAAAAATAACGACAAAAAGCCCTTAGCTATGAGTTACTACCCACAGCTAAGGGTTTCGTTGAATAATATGGATTTGTTCAGAGTATGGCTCTGAACGCCTGCTGCACAACCACCATTCTATCATTCTCCAACTCCAAAACCACTGGATTACAAGAATAATGGCTCTCATGCAACTGTTATCAAATTGTTATCAAAAGACTTCTGAAAATGCCGGAAACCCGCATAAATACTGGGTTTTTAGTGACCTCAATATTATTCCCACTCGATTGTTGCGGGGGGTTTGGAGGTTATGTCGTAGACGATGCGGTTTATGCCCTTGACCTCGTTTACGATGCGCACGGACACCTTATCGAGCACGTCATAGGGAATGCGTGCCCAGTCGGCAGTCATGAAGTCGGTCGTTGTAACAGAGCGCAGGGCTAGGGTATAGTCATAGGTTCTGCCGTCGCCCATTACGCCGACAGAGCGCATATTCGTGAGCACAGCGAAATACTGATTCATCGTGCCCTCGAGGTGCGCCTTTGCGATCTCGTCGCGGAAGATGAAGTCTGCCTCGCGCAGGATATCGAGCTTTTCCTTCGTGATATCGCCGATGACGCGGATGGCAAGGCCGGGGCCGGGGAACGGCTGGCGCATTACCAGATACTCGGGCAGACCAAGCTCACGGCCGAGCGCACGAACCTCATCCTTGAACAGCAGGCGCAGCGGCTCGATGATCTCCTTGAAGTCAACGAAATCGGGCAGGCCGCCGACATTGTGGTGACTCTTGATAACGGCCGCAACGTTCGTGCCGGACTCGATAACGTCGGGGTAAATAGTGCCTTGAGCGAGATAGTCAACCGAGCCTATTTTCTTGCCCTCGTCCTCGAACACGCGTATAAACTCCTCGCCGATGATCTTGCGCTTTGCCTCCGGCTCGGAAACGCCGGCGAGCTTGGACAGGAAGCGATCCTGTGCGTTAACACGGATGAAGTTTATATCCCAGTTTTTGAACGCCGCCTCGACCTCGTTGCCCTCATCCTTACGCATAAGGCCGTGATCGACGAAAATACAGGTTAGCTGATTGCCGACAGCCTCGGCGAGCAGCGCCGCCGCGACGGAGGAATCAACGCCGCCGGAGAGTGCCAGCAGCACCTTGCCGTCGCCGACCTTAGCGCGGATAGATTCAATGGATGCGCGCATATAGTCGCCCATCGTCCAGTCGCCCTTTGCGCCGCAGACCTCATACAGGAAGTTGTGCAGCATTTTCTGGCCGTATTCGGTGTGGTTCACTTCCGGGTGGAACTGCACGCCGTAAAATCCGCGTGCTTCGTCGCATATGCCGACGGTCGGGCAGGCTGCGCTGTGCGCAACAAGGCGGAAGCTCTCGGGAACCTTGGCCATGTAGTCGCCGTGGCTCATCCACGTTACGCTCTCTTCCGGCAGGCCCTTGAAAAGGCGGCAGTCGGTGTCGAAGAAGGTCGGGGTCTTGCCGTATTCGCGAGCCGTACCCGACTGCGCAGCGGTGACCTCGCCGCCGAGGTAATGCGCCATGAGCTGGCAGCCGTAGCATATGCCGAGCACGGGAATGCCCAGCTCGAATATCTTCGGATCCACCTGCGGCGAGCCGGCAGCGTAAACGCTCTGCGGACCGCCGGTGAAGATAATGCCGATGGGGTCGTATGCCTTGATTTCGTCTATCGTCATGCTGTGGGGCTTTACCTCGCAGTAGACATTGCATTCACGGACTCTGCGTGCGATAAGCTGGTTATACTGGCCGCCGAAGTCCAGAACAAGTACGCGCTGATTCTGCATTCCTTGCCCTCCCGTTAAAACATCTCGATGCAGCCCTCGCGCTCGGCGCTGACTGAAACGTATTTGATCGGGCAGCCGACTGCCTTTTCAATGAACTTGACATAGTCAAGCGCCGCCTTGGGCAGATCCTCGGGCTTGCGGCAGCCGGAAATATCGCACTTGAAGCCCTCGACATATTCATATATGGGCTTTGCGCGCTCAAGCTCCTCGATGTTGCCGGGGAAGTTTTCGATTCTCTTGCCGTCAAGCTCGTAAGCCACGCAGACGGGGATCTTGTCCATATAGCTCATAACATCGAGCTTTGTCAGGGCAATGCAGGTGCAGCCCTGCATCATTGCGCCGTAGCGCGATGCAACGACGTCGAAACCGCCGACTCTGCGCGGACGACCGGTTGCAGCGCCGTACTCACCGCCTGCCTCGCGCAGTGCGTGAGCCTCGTCGCCGAACATTTCGCAGGTGAAGGGGCCTTCGCCGACACAGCTGGAGTAAGCCTTCATGATGCCGATGCTCTCATCGAGCTTGAGCTGAGGAACGCCGGAGCCGATGGGCGCATAGGCCGCAAGCGTCGTTGAGGCGGAGGTGTAGGGATAGATGCCGAAGTCGATATCGCGCAGTGCGCCGAGCTGAGCCTCGAACATGACCGACTTGCCGGCCTTCACCGCATCGGTGAGGTACACGGTCGTATCGCACACATAGTCGGCAAAGGGCTTGCCGTACTTTTCGAGCCATGCCATGATCTCGTCAACGTCTATCGGCTCGTGACCGTAGCCGCCGGCGACGGTGAGGTTTTTCCACTCGATGATATCGGCAATGCGGCCGCGCAGGTGATCGAGGTTTTTAAGGTCGCCCATGCGCAGTGCTTTTTTCATGAACTTATCGGAATAGACCGGAGAAATGCCGCGGCGTGTCGAACCGAACTTCTTGTCGCCGAGTCTGTCCTCTTCCAATCCGTCAAGGAGCTTGTGATAGGGCATGCAGATGGTTGCGCGGTCGCTGATCTTGAGGTTTTCCGGGCTTATTGCGATACCGCCCTCGCGCAGACGCGCGGTCTCATTAAACAGGTGCTCAAGGTCGATGACTATGCCAGCACCGAGGACGTTGACGGTGTCGTCGCGGAGGATGCCGGACGGCAGCAGGTTCAGGATGAACTTGCCCTTGTCGTTTACCACGGTGTGGCCTGCGTTGTTGCCGCCCTGATAGCGGACAACGATGTCGTAATTTTCAGAGAGCAGATCGACCATGCGGCCCTTGCCCTCATCGCCCCAGTTTGTTCCCACGATTGCAGTTAACATTGTTACGCTCCTTTACACATTTACACTTGCCTCGACGCCGAGATACTCTTTGTTTGCGTCGATGACAGGATCAAGATACTCATTTATAAACTTTTCGGTCTGATGCTCGGCCATGCCGGTGAAGCCGCGCGGATCGCACAGCTCACGCAGCTCATCCTCGCTGAGCTTGAACGCAGGGTCTGCCATTATGCGCTCGAGCAGATCGTTTTTCTCGCCATAGAGCTTGACCTGCTGCGCCGCGGCAACGGAGTGGACGCGGATGCGCTCGTGCAGCTCCTGCCTGTCGCCACCCTTATTTTTAACGCAGTACATGAGGATGTTTTCGCTTGCCATGAACGGCAGCTCCTCATCCAGATGCTTTTTGCACACGGCAGGATATATCTTCATGCCGGATGCAACGTTTATATAAAGGTTGAGGATACCGTCAACGGCAAGGAAAGCCTCGGGGATACTCAGCCTTCTGTTTGCCGAGTCATCCAGCGTGCGCTCGAGCCACTGGCTCGACGCGGTGAAGGCTGCATTTTGCAGATCGCTTATGACAAAGCGCGAAAGCGACGCTATGCGCTCGCTCCGCATGGGATTGCGCTTATAGGCCATCGCCGACGAGCCTATCTGCTTTGACTCAAACGGCTCATCGACCTCCTTGAGGTGCGACAGGAGCCTTACATCGCTTGAGAATTTCGACGCGCTCTGCGCAATGCCGGAGAGCACCTGCAAAACATAAAAATCGACTTTGCGCGAATACGTCTGTCCGCTCACGGGGGCGCAGCGGCTAAAGCCCATTTTTTCGGCTATGAGTTTTTCAAGCTCCGTCACCTTTTTCTCGTCGCCGTCGAAAAGCTCAAGGAAGCTTGCGCCGGTTCCGGTCGTGCCCTTGCAGCCCAAAAGCTCAAGTCTGCCGAGCTGAAAATCAAGCTGCTCAAGGTCGCTTATGAGGTCATACGCCCAGAGAGTTGCGCGCTTGCCGACTGTCGTCGGCTGCGCTGCCTGAAAATGCGTGTACGCAAGCGTCGGAACGCTTTTGTATTTCTCGGCAAAATCGCGCAGCGCCGCAATGGCGTTAACGAGCTTTTTCCGCACAAGAACGAGCGCCTCACGCATTCGGATGATATCGGTGTTATCGCCGACATAGCAGCTCGTTGCACCGAGGTGGATTATCGGCTTTGCGTCGGGGCAGCACTCGCCGAAGGTGAGCACATGCGCCATAACGTCGTGGCGCACCTCATGCTCGTGCCGGGTCGCCGACTCGTAGTCAATATCGTCAACGTGCACTTTCATCTGCTTGATCTGCGCATCGCTTATATCGAGTCCAAGCTCTTTCTCGCTCTCGGCAAGGGCGATCCACAATCTGCGCCAGGTTGAGAACTTGAAGTCATCGGAGAAAAGGCGCTTCATCTCTTCTCCGGCATATCTCCCACACAGGGGATTTTCATAAAATTCGTGTTTACTCATCTATCTGCTTAAATACGTTTATGCCGCTGCGCTTATGCTCGCTTACGCGGTGGTAGCGGTCAATTATCTTCTTCTCGGTGGGGCTTACCTCGCCTCCGTTTATATAGCTGTCTATCGCGCGGTAGCTTACGCCCATCTCGTCCTCATCGGTCTGACCGTCGAACAGTCCTGCCGAGGGCGCTTTGTTTATGATGCATGCAGGTGCCGTAAGCCATTTGAGAAATTCGATGATCTCTGTCGCTGTGAGGTCGGATATGGGGTTAAAATCGCACGAGCCGTCGCCCCACTTTGTAAAATAGCCCATGTAGCGCTCGCTGCGGTTGCCCGTTCCGGCAACGAGGCGGTATTCCGAGGCTGCAACGGCGTACAGCGTTGTCATTCTAAGGCGCGGAGCAATGTTATTGACGGCGGCATTTGTCAGCGTCGTTATGCCCTGAAGCCTGTCTATCTCCGCCTGGCGGACGTCGGTCAGGTCGATGACGCGGCTTTCTATGCCGAAATGCTCGGCAACCTCCTTAGCATCCTTCATATCCTGCTCAAAATTGCGCTTTGACGCGCAGGGCATCATGATACCCACGGTGTTCTCGCAGGCAAACTTGCACAGTATGCCGACAAGGGCAGAGTCCTTGCCGCCGGAGTTTCCGAAAACGATGCCGTCAACGCCGCTCGTTTCCACGAGGCTTCTTATATACTGCACTCTGTCGGCAAATTCCTTGCTGTAATCACGCATTGCACTCAGCTCCTCAATAATTATAAATATCGGACAATAAATTTTATAATATCCGTCCGATTCTGTCAATAAGCGCCTGTGACAAAATAGGCCGTCCAAGCGCCTCGCATTTAGGCGACTTTTGCCCCTTTCGGGCATTTTCGGCGCAGTAAATTTTACCGTCCGGGCCGTTCGACAACAAAAGCCTTGATTTTTCAAGGTTTTTTTGTTAGAATGCAGAATGTAATAATTTTGCCACTCATTTTTAAACTTATTTTCACACATCACGCAAAACAGGAGACATGCATATGAAAAGGTACATATCCTTCCTGCTTGCCGTTCTGATGCTCGTGACGCTTGTGCCGACGGCGGCTTTCGCCGATGCTGCGGAGGCAGATATGAAAGCCAGCGACAACCTAAAGCTCCTCATTAAGGGCTGGGAGGGGCTACGGCTTACGGCATACAAGGCGCATCCGAGCGAGGAATACTGGACCATCGGCTACGGGCATTATGCTTCGGACATTTACGAGGGCATGGAGATCACGCTCGAGCAGGCCGATGCATATTTTGAGCAGGATATAGTCGGATTTGAAAGAGGCGTCAACAACACCGCGAAAAAATACGGACTGAGCTTGACGCAAAATCAGTTTGACGCGCTTGTAAGCCTTGCTTACAACTTTGGGCCGAACTGGGTCGATTACAACACAGGCTGGAGACTGGCTCGGTATATACAGCAGGGCTTTAAAGACAGCTACGGCAACCCTGTTTCCGATCTTGAGCTTGCAGACTCGTTTGCAGTCCTGTGCTCTGCCGGCGGCGAGATCCTCCCCGGGCTGGTCAAGCGCCGCATAAACGAGGCGGAGATCTTCCTTTATAACAATTACAGCACCGAGCTTACGCACTTCGTTGCCGGAGTTTTCAACGCAAACGGCGGCACGGTGAGCGGAAACCGCGTCGTTGCTTACTACAAGGACAAGGCCTACGGCTCGTTCCCCACCGTCAAGCGCGACGGATACAAGCTCGACTACTGGAAAGATTCCGGCACAGGTCAGGCCGTTACGACCTCGACGATCGCAGACAAAACTCGGACTCTCGTCGCCGTTTGGGCAGGCGGCGCCACTCCGGAGCCGACGACCTATAAGCTCACCGTTTCCGGAGGCGAAGGCAGCGGAAGCTACACGGCCGGAACAAAAATAAAGCTTGTTCCGGGCGCAAACGGCACAAAGATATTTGATCACTGGGAAGTAACCGGCGCAACGGCCTCAAAGGGCAGCGACGGATACTGGTACATAACGATGCCGGCATCGGACGTCACAGCCGTCGCCGTGTGGAAGGACGGCTGCCTGTTCGGAGATAATTGTCCCTCGAAAAATTTTGCCGATGTTCCCGTGACCTACTGGGCGCATAACGACATTGACAATGTTGTTGCGGCAGGCATGTTCAAGGGTCTGACGGAGACCAATTTCGGCGTCAATGTTACGATGAACCGTGCCATGCTCGTGACGGTGCTCTATCGTCTTGACGGAAGCCCCGATGTTTCGGAATATGAAAACCGTTTTTCCGATGTAAGCTCCTCACAGTATTGCTACAACGCCCTGCTTTGGGGCTCGCACAACAACATCTCCAACGGCTACGCCGACGGCACTTTCGCGCCTAATGAAACGCTCACGCGCGAGCAGCTTGTCACCTTCCTGCACAGATACGCAAACTACAAGGGCTATAACACCGACGTTTACGCCGATATCGGCGGCTATGCCGACGCGCAGCAGGTAAGCTCCTTTGCGCGTGAGAGCATGTGCTGGGCAATAGGTGCAGGGATCATCAACGGCACGAGCAGCACAACGCTCAGCCCGAAGGGCAGCGCGGTCCGTTCGCAGGTCGCTGTCATGTTCAACCGCTTCGCAGGCGGAATGACCTTCTGAATATAATCATTTTCCAAAAGCAGCCCGAAATGCTGGACATTTCAGGCTGCTTTTGTCGTTTAATCACGTAAGTTTGATACACTTTCGCGATTTCATATAAATACTACAAATATCGGTATTAATTTTTCTTAACGCTCGTTAATTCTGTCAATTGAAAATTTCACTTTCGCGTTTTAAACTAAACCACATAAATCGGTAACCTTGTATTATTATTAGGTGTACTGATTTAGAATACTCAGAAAGAAGGCGTATTATGAAGAGAAGACTTCTTGCTCTGTTGATGAGCCTTGTCATGATCCTCTCCGTTCTGCCCGGCGCAGCCTTTGCCGAGCCGGCAGACAGCAGCGACGTGCTGACTTATGCGGATCTTGCAGACATTGACAGCAGCATCACCATCCCCGACGGCGCTTCCGCAAGCGAAGAGCTGTCTGTTGCAGACGCAGTGCGCGCACTGCTGCTTTGGACGGGCATGAGCGAAAAGCAGCTCGGCACCTTCCCTGCCGACTATCTTGCTCTGGCTCGCAGCATGGGCATGATCAGTGCCGATACCGACACCGACGCGGCCTGCACCCTTGACGCTTACCGTCAGATGAAGGCAGTTGCCAACACCATGTACGACGCACTGCATGCCGATAAGCTCCAGCCGCTTTACATGAACGGTATGGCTCAGCCCATATTCCCGTACACCACCGGTTCTGTCAAGACCGGCTACAGCAATGCCGACAGCGACATCATCCGCTACTGCGTATACGTCGAGACCAACTACGACACCGACGATGACGGCAAGCTCGACCTCGTCAAGGCCGTTGTTCAGGTTCCCCGTGCGGCAGTCGAGGGCAACTACAAGGCAGCTACCATCTACGAAGCTCGCCCCTACATCACCGGCTGCAACGATTCCATGAGCCCCGGCGAAAATCTCGGCAGCGAGAGCTATGACATTTCCAAGCTCTACAGCCAGCCGGCAGCACGCACTCCGGCAGGCAGCGCAACCACCGCGCAGGCCGCCGCGAACGCAAACAGCGCAGATTGGTACTACTGGAACCCCTCCGAGGGCATGTACGACTACGAAGATCTCGAGTGGTACGACTACTACCTCGTGCGCGGCTTTGCCGTCGTCGAGTGCGGCGGTCTCGGCACCAAGGGCTCGGACGGCTTCGAGACCTGCGGCACCGATCTTGAGATCGATGCGTTCAAGTGCGTCATCGAATGGCTGCACGGCGATCGCGTAGCCTACACCGACAAGACCAGCAACATCACCATCGCGGCAGACTGGTCCAGCGGCAAGGTCGGCATGACCGGTCGCTCCTATGCAGGCACCACTCAGTTCGGTCTGGCCACCACCGGCGTTGCCGGCCTCGAGACCATCGTCCCCGTAGCAGGCATCGCAAGCTGGTATGAGTACACCAACTCTCAGGGCATTTCCACCAGCGCATGGTCGGCAAGCTATTCCGAGATGCTCGCATGGTACTGCAACGGCCGTTACCTCGATCCTGCCGACTACGCTACCATCGCCGAGAAGTACGGCAACTATCTGTATCAGATCCAGCAGGATCAGCTCGCCACCAACGGCGACTACTCCAAGCACTGGGCTACCCGTGACTACACTCTTGACGCAGAGAACATCAAGTGCCCTGCACTCATAGTTCACGGCCTCAACGACGACAACGTCCGCACCAAGGAATTTGACCTGATGTATCAGGCATACCAGAAGGCCGGCGTAAACGTAAAGCTCCTGCTCCACCAGGACGCTCATCTCACTCCCAGCTACCCTGCCGGCAACCTCGAGTTCTACATTGACGGCGAAAGCTACAACAATGTCCTTAACCGTTGGTTCAGCCACTATCTGTGCGGCGTTGAAAACGGCGCAGAAAACATGGCGGCAGTCACCGCTCAGGACAGCCACGACGCTTCCGTATGGCACACCTATGACAGCTGGGACACCGCAAAGAGCGTGACCCTTTCCTCCGGCAAGACCGGCAGCACCACCATAAACAGCGATTACTCCTCCCTCGGCATCAACAGCCGCAACTGGAGAGATAAGCTCACCGAAGGCGATACCGCAGTCAGCGCAATGTACACCATGCCCGTCAAGGCCGACACGGTCATCAAGGGCTCGGTTGCCGTTAACTTCTCTGCAAGCGTTGATAACTACGACGCTCCCAACGCTCCGCGCGGCGGCGTCGATCACGACAACGCAGTTTCTCCCGAGCTTGACCTCAGCGCGCTTGATCACGACAACTACGTTGCAAGCGCAGCAGGCAGCGGCGTGACTGTTTCCCTGCCCGACGCAGCCGATCTTATCGACCGCGACGCGCTCATGGTCAGCGCAATGCTCGTTGACATCGCTCCCGAAGGCAAGACCTTCAAGGCATTCAACACCGAGGGCAGCTATGTTCCCAAGGACCTCACCGAAAACGGCGCATGGATGGGCGGCGGCCTGAGCAACTATGATTACGCGCAGCTCAAGGCAAGCGACGTCAGCTACAAGATCATCGCTCGCGGCTGGATGGATCTGTGCAACCCCGGCGCAGGCTACAACTCCGCTTCGGCCGACACCAAGGTTGCTCTGAAGGTCGGCGAAAACCACGACTACACCATCTACCTCCAGCCCAACCTCTACACCGTTGAGGAAGGCCACACCCTCGCCCTCGTCATCTACACCTACGAGCAGGGCAAGGCAAGATACTCGCAGAACTATCAGATCACTCTCGACAACGGCTCCGTCAACGCGGTCATCCCCGTCGATCAGCTTCCTGCCGTCGATCCCGAGCCCACTCCGGCCGAGAATCCGTTCAAGGATGTCAAGTCCGGCAGCCCCTACTACGACGCGATCCTCTGGGCGGTTGAGAACAAGGTCACAAACGGCATAACCGCCGACACCTTCGGCGTCAACGACGGCTGCACCCGCGCGCAGATCGTAACCTTCCTGTACCGCGCTGCCGGTTCTCCCAGCGTCGGTAGTCTGAAGAATCCGTTCACCGACGTTAAGGAAAGCAGCGTTTACCGCGACGCGATCGTCTGGGCGGCTTCCACCGGCATCACCAACGGCACGGCCGCCGAGACCTTCGATCCGAACGCCGTGTGCACTCGCGGCCAGATCGTAACCTTCCTGTTCCGCGCAAGCGGCGACGACAAGGTCACCAGCGGCACCGACTTCACTGACGTAGCGGCAGACTCCTACTGCGCAGACGCAGTTGCATGGGCAGTTGCCAACGGCGTTACCAAGGGCACCACCGCAACGACCTTTGCTCCCAACGCGACCTGCACCCGCGGTCAGGCAGTCACTCTGATCTACCGCGCAAGCAGCGCTTCCGTCTGATACTCCCCCAAAAAGCAATTCGGCCATCCGCATCCGCGGATGGCCTTTTTGTATGCTGTATCAAAAAATGCTCCCCCTGTAGCTTATATGCTGCATAGGGAGCATATAAGCTGACGAAAGCCGAACACATGCGTTCGGCTCTCGTCAGCTTTAATTTCATATCACTCGCCGTCATCCGGCGTAGGAGTTGCCGGAGCAGGTGTCGGCGTGGGAACGGCTTTCTTTACAAACGTCGCGATGATGCTGTGATCTTCCGTGACATTTGACAGCTCGTAGCTCTCGATAGCGCCCATATCCTTTCCGTCAACCGAAACCGACTGGATCTCGTACCCCTCATTGGGCGTGAAGTTGATCTTCACGCTCTCCCAGTCTTCAACCGTGAGGCTGCCGTTGGGATCCGTTGTACCGCCGTTGCCGGCCGTGACGAGAACGGTGTGCGTTCCGCCGGTCTTTGCGGTATCCTTGTCGGCGTCGGGCGCGGCGCTTTCGGCGACGGCCTTGTCGTTGGACTGAACCGAGCCGGGCTTGAAGTCAAAGCAGCCGTCGGCCGCGACGACGACCACCGTCAGCACAGCCAGAACGCAGAGGATACCTGTTATTATCCACTTTGTTTTCATGCTCATTCCGCTTTTGTTATTGCTTTTTTTACTCATATCTCAGCCTCCGGGAATACTATTGATTCTGCGCCTGTCCGCCCTTATTTTTTGGCTTGCCGCGGTGATAATAGCGGCGGTTTGAGCGCTTCTTCTCGCCGTCCGGGCTTTTGGCCTGCTGCTGCGGCTTCGGCTGCTCGGCGGAAACGCTCTGCTCGGCAGGCTTCTTTCCGCCGCCGCGGCGATTTCTCGGCTTTGGCTTTGCGGTGGTCTTCTTCTCCTCCGAAGCTTGCGCCTGTGCAGGCTGCGGCACCGGTTTTGCATCGCTCTGAGGCTTCTTTCCGCCGCGGCGCGAGCGGCGATTACGGCTGCGTTTTTTCTGCGCCGGAGCGCTCTCCTTATCCTTATCGCTGCCGTCATCGGCAAACAGCTCGGGCAGCTTCCAAATATCCGTTTCTTCCTCTTCTTCGACCTCGGGCTCGGGAACGTACTTGAGCACCGAGGGCGGAGTCTCGCCGTCCTTGGGACGGCCTCCGGGCACTGCCGCAACTTCAACAGCCCGATAAGTCTTTACCGTATCGTCGCCCTCGCCGTCGAGCTTTACCTTTACCATCTGGCGCAAAAGATTTACCTGCGTAACAATGCCGTAGCCTGCCGGAGTTTCTACAAACGCGCCCTGCTTGGGCACATTTTTTGTAAGCTCCTCATAGGCCTCCTGCTCGTATCTCAGGCAGCACATAAGCCTGCCGCAGCTGCCGGATATCTTCCCGGGATTGAGAGACATCGACTGTACCTTCGCCATTTTTGTGGAAACCGGCTGGAACTCATCGATAAACTGGCTGCAGCAGAACGGTCTTCCGCAGATGCCGAGTCCGCCGAGCATTTTCGCCTCGTCGCGCACGCCGATCTGCCTCAGCTCAATCCTGTTGCGGAAAATGCCTGCAAGATCCTTTACAAGCTCGCGGAAGTCAACTCTGCCGTCGGAGGTGAAAAAGAACATTGTCTTGTTGCCCTCGAAGTTGCACTCAACATCAACGAGCTTCATATCCAGGCCGTGCTCGGCTATCTTCTGCTGGCATATCTCGAACGCTTCCTTTTCGCGCTGCTTGTTTATTTCCGCAACGCGAAGATCGTCGCGCGTCGCGACCCTGACAACCGGGCGCAGCGGCTGCACAACCGAATCGTCCTCGACCTCGTGGTTGCCGCGGAAGCAGTCGGCTATCTCAAGGCCCTTGCTGGTTTCTACAATGACCTGCTGGCCGGTCTTTACGATCTTTCCGTTCGGGGAAAAATAATAACTCTTTCCACGGTTTTTAAATTTAACGCTTATAACTTCAGTCAATTGCTTTCCTCGTTTCCGCTGCCGACCTGACCGCCAGCAGCCCCAGAATGTGTTTCACACCCGTATTGACCGTCTGATACTCCATGCAGCGGTCAACGAGCCGTATAATATCCATTATGCGCATTTTATCCTGCTGCGACGCAAGAAGCGCGGCATAGCGCCGCTTGAGCGCGAGCAGAAACTCGCCGAGCGAGCGAGCGTCAAGGCCCTCATGCGCAAAGCACCACGCGGTGAGCGCCGGAGTGTCGCCCTTTCGCTCGATAGCGACAAATTCGTCGGCCATAGCCGCCGCGTTTTCGTCCTCCGCGTCCTCCTCGCCGGCGCAGCTCACAAGCACGCAGCGCGAGCGCACGGTGACCAGCAGCCGTTCGGGATTGGATACGCACAGAATGAAATGAACGCCCTTCGGCGGCTCCTCAAGTATCTTCAGCGCAGCATTCTGCGCCTGCTCGTTCATGGTGTCGGCGTCTTTTATGATATATACCTTTTCGGCGGCCTCGTTCGGCAGAACGTAAGCATCGGCGCCCATTGCGCGCACCTGATCTACCAGTATCTCCTTTTTCTGCTTGCCCTTATCGTCGGTTATGCGCTCGACGACGGCAAGATCGGGGTGCACGCGTGCCTTGACCTTCCTGCAATCGCGGCACACTCCGCAGGGCCGCTCGCCCTCGCTTTGGCACAGCATTTTTTCGGCAAGGTAAAAGGCCTTGCCCATTCGCGCATTCTCCGACGCCGAGGACACTATATATGCATGCGACAGTTTTTCCATAGTATCCTCCGAAAAAATATTTAAGCTGACGAGAGTTGAACCCATATCGCCTGTCGGCGTACCCTTCCGGCTAT